>Ga0208897_1000061_pt1 | contig 58193 bp, 69 predicted proteins | sample ColrivemetaGS697_FD_187594 | JGI IMG/M metagenome (GOLD analysis project Ga0208897, IMG submission 187594) | Estuarine microbial communities from the Columbia River estuary, USA - metaG S.697 (SPAdes) (version 2) | ecosystem: Environmental > Aquatic > Marine > Intertidal zone > Estuary | place...
CGACTCCTCAGGCTTTATAGATAGCGGCATAAATCAAAACACACAATTTCCTTGTTACAGTAACGATCAGTATACTAGTGGCGGCAACACTCAAAGAATGTTTGCTGTATATGCATGGAGTTGGAGTAATGATGATAATCCGACATATAAATGTTTTATTAATGGTTACCTTGCAGGAACAATATCAAATTCAAACGCACGATACAATAGGGGATTTGGATCAATTGGTGGATATCACAACGGTAACTCTAGCGTAAATAGTGGATCGCAGCATTGGGGAGATATAAAATTCTTTTCAGCACACGCCGATAGACATACTGATGAAGAAATTAGAAGTAATACAGCTTCGCTAAGACATAGATTTGGGATATAAAACATGGCAGATTTACAAAACACAAATATTAATGATACAGGATATTTAAGATTACCAATAGGAACAGATGGTGATAGGCCCGCAAATACAGTTGGTGCTGTAAGACTAAACAGTAATAAAGGCATTGTTGAATACTGGGACGGATATGCTTGGGAGTCAAATAGTGTAGCATTTCCGCATAGAACAATTATTACTACAGCATATGTGCTCGGTGGATACAAGAGTGCGGTTGTTTGGAATAATGTTAATAAGTGTTTTACACAAACAGATACTACAATTAACTTAGGTGACGGTAGTGTTGAACGAGCATTTAACTACCAATGGGGAGCATGTAGTAAAGATTATGCATATGTCTTTGGTGCAGGTAACGCTCACGTTGCAAGTTCAAACTATGTTATTGCTTTTAATATGAGAACAGAAACTAATGCTACTGATATTTCACGTAATTTAAGTTATAATAGAATACGTTTAGGTGGAGTTTTCCAAGAAGATACATTTGCATTTACTATTGGTGGCGGTTCTGCTAATATTGAAGAATACAACATGGTTACAAAATCAGTGGTATCGGTGCTTAGTCCTACGTATACGTCAGCAGATTGTTGGGGTGCTAGTCATGAAACTTATGGCATTATGTATACGTCCAACGACAATAGAAACTTTACATTTGCAACAAGAACACTTACATCTAGAGGCGGCACAACAATAAGTAATCACCACCAACAGAAGTCAATACAGAGTAAACACAACTATGCATGGGCCGGAAACAACGGAAGTTATTCAGGTGGCTATACATATCGAAAAACTAATTTTATTACTAATAGTACATCAGGAACTGTAAATAAACCAATTGGTAATTGCGGTGAAGAGAACTATACAATGGGTCAAGATCACCAGTATATGCTAGGGCAATATAACGGACTACAAAATAACTTATCACACAGATGGAATTATAATACAGATTCAGGCTTCCAGTTAGGCGCATCAGGCGAACCTAAAGGTAAAGCAGGAATGAGTAGTGCTGTGTGTGGCTGGAATTAATTAAGGAATAATATTCAATGGCAACTTTAAAAAATACTCACATTAACGATTCTGGATATCTTAGAGTTCCAGTAGGTACAACAGGTCAGCGTAATGGATCTACAGAAGGAACATTAAGGTATAATACTGATACTGCTGCAGTTGAGTATTATTCAACATTACATAATAATGCGTGGCAAGACTTTACAATTCCTTGGTACACAAGACAGATTGTAGTAGCAGGATATGTTATGGGCGGATACAAGAGTTCTGCTGTTTGGAGAAATGTAAATAGAGTTGATCATTCAAATGATACAGCAACAGACTTAGGAGACTTACTAGCAAGATCTGGAAATTATAAATCAGGTGCTGTAGGACTAGATAGAGCATTCTATTTTGGAACAACTAACGCACATAATGCTAGTGGTAATATTACAACTGGGTTTTCTATGCGTACTGATACAGCATTTTCTACTCAAAACGGATCAAATATGGCTAATAATAGAGGTCATATGGGTTGCGTATTTAAAGAACACTTAGCAACTTGGCTTACAGGTGGCGGAAGATCAGACGTAGAACGTTTTGACACTGTTACTGAAATGATGTATGCTAGACCAGGGTTATCTACCACAGGTGGACAGGGTGGCTCAACAGCAGGAGGACCATGGGGTACTAGTGCAGAAAACTACGGAACTTGGTATATGGGCGAAGGGTACAGCGGCACAATATATTGCTGGAATTTCCAATTTGCAAGTGAAACACTATTAGCAAGAAGTGGTACACAACCAGGGTATCATTTCCAACAAAAGAACATATCATCTAAATTAGTTCATGGGTATATAGGAAACAACGGAAGTTGGGCAGGTGGATATACATATAGAAGAACTAATCATCTTACAGATACAACAGCAAGCGGAAGTTATATGAATAAAGCGTATACTAACTGCGGTGAAGAAAATTACACACTAGGTAATGATAAATCTTATATGTTAGGACAATATAACGGACTTCAAAACAACTTAGCTGCTAAATTTGTATATGCTTCAGAAACACAAACGACAGGTGCTTCATCAATGGAGCCAAAAGGTCCAGCAGGACGCAGTTCAGGTTTCGGCGCTTGGAGAGGCTAGTCTAGTTAAATACTCGTATAAGTAATACTTGGAATTATTTTTTAGGAGATATAAATGACAGACCCCCGTATTGATAGACAGAAACAGTATTTTGGCGATGCGCCAACAATGCCATTAGTTACCGACGTTGAACAGTTATCAGATAAAGAAAAAGAAACGTTAAGTGCTGCTTATAATAAGCAATGGTCAAACCCCAAATTTAAAATAAAATGGTTTGTTGGTCAAACACAAATTACACCATTTGCAAAATTGCGTCAATGGATGTTAGAATTAAGAAGTAGGGAAGAAACTCTACAGCAAGTTTTATATGATAATCAAAAGTGGGAAGTTGAAAGAGATCGCAATCAATGGATTGCTGATAACACTGATGATCAATTTGATAAAAGATTAGCACAAATTGAAGCTGATAACGAAACTAAAAACTTACAGCAATCACATAAAAAATTACGTGAATATTACCTTGAACGTCAAAATCTTATTGATCTTATCAATGAGTTTTTAGAGTCTGACGAAGCACTTCTTCCGGACGGTTCGGGTAGATCGTATATGGATATTCTAAATACTGAAGAAGAAGATGTTTACGAAGCAGAATATTGGACAAATAGATTAGCAAAACAAGCATCAACTGACTTAGTATTTTACGGTAGAATTGGTACCGGTAATATGGATGCTATTTTAAGTATGGCCCCAGAGCAACAATCAGAAACATTAGGTCTTGCTCTTAATTATGCAGCTCAGTTACAACAAGTTCAATCTACTCTTCAACTTGAAGTAGATGAAAAATTAAAAATTGGCGGCCAAGACCCAACTAAAGATCTTCCTTTACCAGAAGCAGTTCAAAGAGAGCAAATAACAACGCAATCTGCACCAGCTCCAAATGGAAGTGACGATTATGATATATATAATACATGAAACTATAGCAAGTAATGATCCACGTTGGATGAAAGGCATGGAACGTATAGGCGACTTTTGGAACTATACAGTTACAACAGCACCTGATGGAACATATGTTGATTGGCTAAATGGTAAAGTTGTTCCGGAAAAGGTAGCGAAGTCATATAAGTTTGTAACAGCAGTTAACGGAGAAATACCAGTTGCAAAACAAACTGATATATACGAGCAGATTGTTCAAGACACTGGCGATACTCATACTGAAGAAGGGCCTAAATTTTATTACGACTTAACTGCTCATGATACAAATAACGGCATAGAATTTTTAAAATCAGTTATGATGATACATATAAAAACACACCTTGAAACTAATAATGGTTATATTCCTGCATTAACAAAAATGTTAAACGAAATTACTTCATTAGATCAAGGTCAAAGATTAATGTATGATTATTTTGGTTGCAACTTTCCAGGAACAAACTTATCTGCCCGTAAGCCAACATTTAAAGTTGATTGGATAGAAAATCCAGCTTGACAAACAGCACATTATCTGCTATACTAAGTATAAAATATAGCTATACTAGTGAGACATAAATGCAGAAAATTTTTAGTGTACCTCTAAATCCTAAACTTGCTCCTGAGCAATTTCAAGAGTATTTTGATTTTTTAAAGGACCACAAACACCTTATTTACGATGTATATTTTACATGTAGAATACCGCCATTTGCACAAGATGCAATGGGCGATATTTTCATGCATAATGAAGATTATACCTATGCTATTAATACAGCATTGTATATACAACAAGAATTAGATATTCCAATTAGTGCTACATTTAATAATACAACAGTGCCGCCAACACAATCTAATTTGGATACTCTTATACGAAACTTTAAACCGTTATATGATGCCGGAGTAAGAACAGTTACTATTCCGCATACTCACTGGATGGCAACAGGTCAAATTAAAAAAGCATTTCCAGAACTTCATGTTAAAAATACAATATTACGTGATGTACGTACAGCAAGCGAAATAGTAAACCTTGCTAAAGTAGGATTTGATTATATTAATCTTGATAGAGATTTGATGCGTGACAGAGATACATTACTACGCCTTAAAGATGCAAAAGTTTGGATTAAAGAAAACTTAGGTAAAGACATCAGATATAGTTTACTTGCTAATGAAGGGTGTTTAGGTAACTGTCCAATGATGGTTGAGCATTTTGAATTTAACAACACACGTCAAGGCGAAACTCCTCAATACTTTAACGATCCGATAAGCCGTGTTAGTTGCCCAAAGTGGGACGTAATAGATCCTTCAGTGCATTTAAAAACAGCAGATTTACCACCTTGGAAAGAAGACTGGGAAGAGTTTTTAAATGATCTAGGAATTGATGTTTTTAAAATGCACGGACGTGAAGCAATACCAAGACTTTACGAAACAATGGAAATAATTCGTAAGTGGGAAAAAGATGAAGAAATTGTTGCCGCAGGATTTGAAACATATCTCCAAGAAACAAATTTAAAAGATAAGCCTATTAACATATGGCGTGATAAAATTAAAAATTGTAAGTTTGATTGTTGGGAATGCCAATATTGTGATAAAATTTATAAAGCAAAATCAGACTTAGATCATAGCGACCTTATTAAACACGTAGCAACGGTCATTGCTGATAGCGGAGTACCTAAAATAAAAGTTGATGTTCCTGGTCTAACTAGTCCAAGAGTACAAACGATATTAAACGGAATAGCACAAGGTGTTGGAAGTTATTTAGAGATTGGGTCGTACTTAGGTGCTACATTATGTTCTGTTATTAAAGACAATCCTATAAATGCTATTGCTATTGATCAATGGCAAGAACAAATACAGCCACAAAAAGATGAAACACTACCACCAAATGATTTCCAAGTATTTAAAGAGAATGTTGAACGCTATCAACCCCAGTCGGGTGGTGTAACTGTAGTCAACGCTGATATGATGACAGTTGACACTGCACCTTGGCGTAAACAAATACAGATGTTCTTTTATGATGGCCCCCATGACGCACAAAGTACATATAATGCTATTGTACATTACTGGAATACATTTGCAGACGAAGTAGTAATAATACTAGATGATGCAAATTGGGACGGTGTAGTTGAAGGTTCGAGACAAGCAATTAATGATTGCGAAGGTTTAGTAACATACGAAAAAATATTACTAAACAGTGAAGAAAATCCAAATGAATGGTGGAATGGTTTATACATATTGGTTATTAGAACATGATACATAATTTTTTTAGTACCCCGATATATATTGATAATGTCTTTGATAATGCGGTTGAATCAGAACTTTCGCTAGTTATGCCTAAGTTAAAATTTAAAAATGACTGGCAGCCTGATAATGATACAGCACTTACTACGTTTATCCCAGACGAAGAAATTAATGTGTTAGAAAATTTTACTCTAGATACAACTAAAGAATTAATCTTTAAACATGTAAACAAGTATCTTAACGATGCACAACAGCCAGTAACAGATGAATTGCATATACAGTCTTCCTGGTTAAACACATTTGATAAAGATCAAAACATTGGTCTACATGAACATGGATATCAACCAAACGTAGTTAGTGGTGTATATTATCATAAAGCTCATAAAGATAGCGGAATGATTTCTTTTAAAAGTCCTAATCCTTTTGTTATATCCTTTCCGCATAGATGTAATCAGTATAGTAATATTGTTAAAGTTCCGCCTGAACCAGGAATGATAATACTATTCCCTAGCTGGTTGTTGCATAAAGTAGAACCAAATAGATCTGATAAGGAACGAGTTTCCTTATCATTTAATATTGAATTTTCATATAGGTAATGTAATGTTTTTAAATAAAGTAAAAAAAATTGTAATATTCGGCGGCGGCACTAGTGGCTGGCTATCAGCTGCATATTTAAGAAATCAACTTGGAACACCAGTTGAAATTGTATTAATTGAAGATTCGGACGCTGGTCCAATTGGAGTAGGAGAAGGAACGCAACCGCTAACAGCAGAGTTCCTATGGAGATGTGGAATACCTCCTCATATGTGGATGAATGCAAGTGATGCATCTTTTAAGTACGGAGTAGAATGTATTGGATGGAATGACGAACCGTACTTTGTTGACAACGATACTACAGCAAATAGTGTTATTGCCGAAAACTTTTTCTTTTCAGACTATTTTATAGATAAGCCTTATTCGGAATTAGCAGACTGGCATCCAGCATACCAACTTGCTAAAAATAATGTATCTTTAAAATATGAGGATTACCTAGATGTTAATCCTGGTATGGGTCCAAGTGGATACGGATCTGTACATTTTTCAGCTTATCAAATTATTAAAACTATTAAAGATCTTATTATTGACGATATTACATATATTAATACTAAGATTACTAAAGTAACACAAAATGAAAACGGCATCGAATATCTAATTAACGATAATGGAGAAAAGTATACAGGTGATTTGTTTTTAGATTGTACAGGATTTGCTAGTGTACTACTTGAAAAAGAGTTAGGAGCAAAATGGCAATCATTTAATGATTTAGGATTATTAGCCGATAGAGCTGTAATGATACAAACACAGTATACTAATCCGCAAGAAGAATGCCACCCATATACTAAAGCAACAACAATGAATTCAGGATGGTGTTTTACTATTCCTATCTTTACAAGAATAGGAAATGGATATGTATATTCAAGTAAACACATTAGTGACGAAGATGCAGAGACAGAATTGAGAAAACATCTAGGCGAATATGTTGCACCGGCTAGACACTTAAAAATGAAATGCGGAGCTCATACACAAATTGCTTTAAAAAATGTAGTAGGCGTTGGACTTAGTGCAGGATTTGTTGAACCGTTAGAAGCAACAGGAATCACATTTACTACTGCACTAGTACATAGTTTAGCTGATTTATTAAATGCAAATCAAAATGTTTGGGCCGAGCAAGCTAAACAATTAATGAATCAAGGCTTTGGCGAAATGTCAGCAGAGATATTTACATTTGTTTGGTCGCATTACTATTTTAGTACAAGAAATGATACAGAATTTTGGAAAGAAATACGCGAACAAAAGATAGAAGATAGGCCACGTTTTGTTAAAGAAATACTTGATGCATTTTTACCAAGTCCAAAAAGATTTTTACACTTAACACCTAGTAGTATGTTCTGTGTTACGCAATGGTTTAGTATGCTTCATGCAGGTGGTGCATACGAAGGAGTAGAATCTAAATTAACAGACAAACAAAAAGAGTATGCTGAGTATTTTTGTAAATCACACACTGCTAGAATTGAGATAGCAAAAGATATGTTTGCAAATCATTACGATTACTTAAAAGAATGGTATGGAAGATGACACAAATTCTATCAGCCAAGTTTTTTCATAAAGAAGATATAGGTACTGAAGTACAAGTATCTAAATTACTTGACGATATTAATAATGTATACGATTCAACACAATCAACATCTGCTACTAATTTAGATTGTTGGAGATCGTCACACGTATATAAAGATACAGATTGGTTAACTGATGCAATTATAGACCTAGTTAATGAAAATGTAGATTACTATAGTGAGTTAGATTCTATATTTTCAAAGTTAATGACTACACATCAACGTAAGTACATATTAACTTATTGGACAAATGTAAACAAACCAGGTAGTAGAAATGTAATGCATAGCCACAAAGATGCAATTTTTTCTGGTGTGTACTATGTAAAAGGCGCCGATACTGGAGACTTAAGAATAGTAAATCCAGCAAATGTATTAGGAGATTGTGATGCAATTTCTCCTTTTGTTAGAGACTTTTATTTTACGCCCGCTGACAAAGATTTAATAATGTGGCCTAGTTGGTTGCCGCACGAAGTTGAAACAAATAAACATGCAAGTAAAAATAGGATTAACATTGCATTTGATATTAGGATAGCAAAATGAAAAAGATACAATTCTTCTCAGAAATACCTGGAGTAGCAGAAGCATGTCCAATTATACCAGCAAGTAAATTTATTACAAACTGGCAAAAAAGAGCATTAGGTGATTTTAAAAACGCTTCTAAATCAGCAAAAGGAAGAATGGACCATATTGCACAATGCCCTGGAATCTTTGACTTAAACAGGCACGGCTATATTGTGCCAATGTGGCATGATGTACTGATTGAAACAATGGGCGACGGTAAAGAATTTAAATGGACTGTTCCTACTTCTGATATACACGATTTAGCAAATGGAAAAGAGATCCTTAGTAAGCAAGAAACAGGTGTTGAAACATTAATGCCAGTTAGGCCTTGGAGCATGTCTCCGTTAATTAAATTTAATACTCCTTGGAATGTAATTGCACCTAAGGGTGTTAAGTTTATAATGATACCAATTGCATATCCAGATAGTTTTGAACTTGATAGTAGTATTGGAATATTAGATCCTAGTGTAAGTACTGAGCTTAATGTTCAAGCATATTATAATATTCCTAAAGGCGAATATTTACTTAAAGCAGGAACGCCACTGGCACAGATAATACCTTTATCAGAAGAAAAATTTGAATTAGTAGTACGAGACAAAAATAAAAGTGACGACCTTTGGCTTAAAAAGAAAAGATTTATTATGAATTTTACATTTAAAATTCGACGTAACTTAGTACAAGATATATACAATAAGCATTTTGGAGGAAAATAATGGCTATTGAAGAATTTCAAACAGATGGCGGTTATGTCATATTTACAAATACACCTAAAAAAGTTAAAGATTCGTACACAATGCGAAAATTTCAAAGAGATAGATTACGTCTACAAGGTATGATAACTAAATTGTTAGAAAAAGAAGATGTTATTATTTTTTATAAAGACGAAGACGAGGTAATACAAAACACTGTTGGAACTAGGAATAGTCACAGACGTGAATTATTAGAAGAACCAGTTACTATGGAAGACTACAAAAAAGGTCCTGTAGAAGAAATACATCATGTTAGTTTTCTTAGTATTCCTGGATACGAACCAATGTTATTACATGTTGATTCTATTACTAAATTTATTGCATCGTCGACAGATATCTACGAGTTTTTAAACGAAATCGGAAAAGATAAAGAAGAAGTATCATAGCATACACAGATAAATACTCTATATAAAGGAGTTTTTTAATGGCATCAAATCAAGCACCAGTTGTCGATAGAATTAGAATAATTCCTAGACCCGACGACTTTCTAGATAGAAACGTTGGATCTAGCGGTGAAGTCTTTTTTAACAAAGCAACAAATTCATTAAGAGTGTATAGTGGCGCATTGGCTGGCGGCTACGAACTAGTTACATCAGATCTAGCAAATGTTACTGATAGTGCTCTTTTAGCAAAAGCAACTACAGCTGGATTAGCAAAAACTGATCTAACTAATATAACCGACAGCGACTTTTTAACAAAAGCTAATCAAGCAGGCATAACTGCTTCAGCAGGTGCAAGCATTGATGTTTCAGAATCTGTTCCTACAACTCCGTCACAAGGTAATATTTGGCTTAATAGTAATACTGGCGCTCTCTATGTTTACATTACTGATGTAGACGGGTCTCAATGGATACAACCAGTAGTTGGTATTAGCTCAGGCGGTGGTTCCGGTGACAGTAATCAAAACGCTTTTTCAAATTTTGCTGTAACAGGCCAAACAACAATAGCCGCAAATACTACAACTGATACAGTAAATCTTGTCGCAGGATCCGGCATGACTATTACTACTAGCGGAGATACTATTACGTTTGTATCATCCGGCGGTGGCGGTGGCGGTGGTGGAATTGCTTTAACAGATTTATCTATTGTTACAGGAAGTGCAAATGCTACTCCATCATTAGCATACAACAATACTACCGGAGTATTTACATATACTCCACCTTCAATAGATAACTTTATTACAGCAGATAGTGCAACAGAGTTTACAAATAAAACCGGAAACAATAGTCAATGGACTAATGACTCGAATTATATAACATCATATGCTGAAACAGATACATTAGATAGCGTAACTGATAGGGGAGCAACTACTAGTAACAATGTTACAGTTGGAGATATTACAGCAAACGCTTATATTAATGCAGGTACAGGTTCACCAACATTTACTAGTGCTAGTTCAATAACACTAACAGCACCAGACGGAGTAATATCAAACGGTGTAAAGGCTCCTATATATGCAGGCTTAATAGCAGGAACAGGTACACTTACAGTAACCGGCTCAGGCGTAAGTACTGTTAGTAGTGCTGACAATGGCCTAGGTGATTATACTTTAACTTTTACTAATCCCCTTGGCGTTGATACTGACAGTTTTGGAATACTAGGAAATGCACAAGATCAATCAGGAGCTGCAATGGTATCGTTTGTCAAAACAAGTACTACTGTAATTCGAGTATATGTACATGATGCAACCGGCAACAACATCGATGCTGATGTGTTTATTACAATTTATGAGCTGTAACGATGTCTGAAAGAGAATATGTTGTTGTTGTTAATCGAGGCGAAGACTTAGAAGCATTTGATGCTGAACTAGAAGCATCAACGGGCGAAGGCCCAATTCCAAATAGAACAGTAGAAGTTGCTAATCCAAGACCCGGATCTGAGCGTATGACTCACTGGATGTTAACTGACGACGAAGCAGAAGAATTAAAAAATGACCCAAGAGTGTTATGTGTAGAAATACCGCCTGACCAAAGAGACGATATTGAGATAGGCTATGCAGCTAGACAAACAGGCACTTTTTACAGAGGATCAAATTTACAATCAAGTTATATTAATTGGGGTCTTAGAAGATGTACAGCAGTTGATAATTCAACATTTGGTTTCCAAACTACGTTAGCAGGAGATTACGATTATGCTATCGACGGCACGGGTGTTGATGTTGTAATACAAGACAGTGGTATACAAGAAGATCACCCAGAATGGCTTAGTACTAAAGATGAACTCATTGATACTGTACAAGGCGGTGTTGCTACATTTAATTTTATTGCGAGCGCCATAGCAACTAATGACATATACGTACCATATTATCAATTTGCAAATCCTACAGCTAATTATATTGCTTCAATGACAGGCACACCTTGGGCAAACGGACAATATGACGGTGCCGAATTTTTAATACGATTTGTTTTAGCAGACGGCAAGACTGTAGAAAGAACTAGAATATTCGGAGGTATAGGAAACGGTACAGTAACTGCAGGAAAAAATACTTTCGAACTTAGTCTAGCAGGTACAATACATATTGAACAAACTGACGAAGATTTAAGACTTGCTTTTACTACTGGCGGCTATACTCAAAACGGAGTAATACAGTTATGGTTAACAGCCGGACAGACTAGAATGCGTCAAATAGATTGGTATGGTGCGAGCGGACTTACTGGTACACAAAATGCAAATCATTATAGAGATGCTGACGGTCATGGAACGCACTGTGCAGGGATAGCCACAGGTAAAACATATGGTTGGGCTAAGGGTGCTCATGTTTATTCACAAAAGTTAGCAGGGCTAGAAACATTGTCAGGAACTGACGGAACAGGAATTGCAATATCAGATGCATTTGATGCTATAAGATTATGGCATAACAATAAACCAATAGACCCAGTTACTGGTGCAAAACGACCAACGGTTGTTAATATGAGTTGGGGGTACAGTACAGTTATAACTTCTACTCCATCAAGTGGATCTTATAGAGGATCTCCATGGACATGGGGAAGTTCATATACAGATCGATATGTACTATGGGCAGATACTGGTGTACCAACAGCAACTGAAGGTGGTGGCTTTAGAATGCCTATCCGTGTAGGATCAATTGACGCTGAAATTGAAGCTATGATTGACGCCGGAATTCATGTTTGTATTGCTGCAGGTAATACTCCAATGAAACATGATGTTTCAAATGGATTAGATTATAATAATGTTGTAGTGTTTAATGCTGTATCTTACGAGTACCATAGAGGAAGTTCGCCATATAGTGATCGTGCATTAAATGTAGGTAATATCGATAGTAGTGTACAATCTTTTAGTGGAAATTTTTATGATAAAACAGCTACAAGCTCTATTAGAGGTCCGGCTGTAAACATATGGGCTCCGGGTAACGGTGTAGTAAGTACAGCAAGTAATATAGGTGATGCATCATATACTACAATTGATTACCCAGACAATAACAGTTATAAAATCATGAATATCGGAGGCACTTCAATGGCATCTCCCCAAGTAGCAGGACTTGCTGCATTAAAAGCACAGTCACTACCAACAAGGAATCCAGACAGGATCCGTGGAGATATTATTAATGATGCAAAAAATGTAGTATATAATACAGGATCAAGTACAGATTACGATAACTTAAATCAAAGTTTACTGGGTTCTGAACCTAACATAATGTTCTCTAAATATGCTGTTTATAATCCAATGTCATATTCGGGTCCTATAACAATTCGTAATGTCGGACCTCGGTTACGATAAATATAAAAAAGGAACTATATAATGGCTTTAAATTTTCCAGCAACAGCTAACGTAGATGACACATATACAAATGGCACGACTACATGGAAGTGGGACGGTTCTGTATGGAATATTGTTGACGGCGCAGATGGTGTTGCATTATTTAAAACAGTAGCCGGCGATTCAGGAAGTGCAACAGCAACTATTGCAACTGATACAATAACAATCGCAGGTGGCACTGACATTACTTCTAGTGTTGCTGGCAAAACAGTTACTCTTAATTACACTGGTGCAGCATCTAATCCAAACTTGTTTGCAACTATAGGCACAGACGATGGTACATTAACAGCAGCGTCTGCTACGAGTAATGTAGATATTTTAGGTGGTACACATATAACTACCCAGAACGCTACAGATACTGATAACATAGAAATTAACTTAGCAGCATTTACTGTAGACTTTTTGTCAGATGTTGACACAACAACAACGCCTCCAAGTACAGGTAGTGTATTAAAATGGGACGGTGCTAAATGGGCTCCTGGAACTGATGCTACTACAGGTGGCGGCGGTACTGATGCAGATACTCTTGACGGACAAGATGGATCATATTACTTAAACTATAACAACTTATCAAATACACCTAGTGTTCTTTCACTAACTGGTCTAAGCATAGGCAATGAACTAGCGGCAAGTGGTGACGGAGCAATTAGTTATGATAATACTACAGGGGTGTTTAGATTTACACCTGCAGATTTATCGAGTTATTTGACTAGTGTACCAGCACAGTCATTTAGTAGTTTAACCGGCAAACCAACAACACTTGCAGGCTATGGTATTACAGATGCATTTGACGGCGTGTTTGGTTCACTTACTAGTAAACCAACAACACTTGCAGGATACGGTATTACAGATGCAGCTACGTCTGCAAGCATACCAACAGACTTAACAGATTTAAACATTATAGATGGTGCAGCGAATCAAGTATTAACAACTAACGGAGCAGGCGGATTTAGCTTTCAAGACGTGAGTGCTAGTTCAGGTGAAACAAATCAAAATGCATTTAGTAATGTTGCTGTAGCAGGACAAACAACAGTAGCTGCAGAATCAAAAACTGATACACTTACACTTGTAGGCGGTACTAGTATTAATGTAACTACTGACGCTACTACTGATTCAGTAACTATTGCATATAACGGAGCATCAGGTGTTACTAACTTTTCAGACTTAACTGATGTAAATGATGCAAACTTATTAACAGTTGATAGAGTTTTTGAACATGCGGCAACTACTTTCCGAGTTGACAATATTTCAGCAACATCATATACATTTGCACCACATTATGGCGGTAATAATCCAACTATTATTTTGATATCAGGACATACATATGCATTTAATTTAAATATTGGCGGACACCCATTTGAAATACAAGATGCATCTTTAAATGCACTTACTACAAATTTATTACACGTAGATACTGACGGCACAGTATCGGCAGATTCGGATGCACAAGGATTTGATGGCGGTACGTTGTATTGGAGAATTCCAGAAAATACTAGTGGAACATTTGCATATCAGTGTACATTGCATCCGGCAATGGTAGGTGCAATAACTATTAAAAGATTAAGTTCTCTGTAAGTCGTTAACTATACTAGTTAAACGTTTACGTATATCAATCATTCTAACTCTATTTTCGTGAAGTGAACTAGGATTAATAAATCCGTTGTTTGATGGATCATGGCCTTGATCAATTTGTGATGCATGTGCTGTTAGTTCTTTAAGCAATTCATTACATTCTTTTTTAAGTACAGGATTAGTTATTACTGACAATTTTTCAGTAAAGTACTTTAAATCTTGTTGAAATTTAGGAAGAGTTTTAAACGATAAGTTATTCATCTTCTGACTCTATATTTCCTGCTGGAATTACATGATATACATCTTGTGGATTATACTTTGTTGCTGTTTCTGCTATAGCACTTCCGGCATACAAACATTCTAAACTAACTGGCATTAACGGCGGAACATGAAATACTGATCCTTCACGTAAGTTGTTTTCATATAACTTTCCTGTTTGAGTGTCTATCCATCGTATTCTAAGTTCACCACTATTAACAAACCAAGACTTAGTAGTGTCCTTAGTAAAGCTCATATTTGTTTTTGAACCAATGTGTTCAAATACTAGAATCTTACTACAATAATGTTCTGTGTTTGCCCACAATACTTCATATCCGAATTCTGTTTTAGTTACGTTATCATTCATATCAATACCTAATTAATTAAATTAATTACTTCAAACAATGTTTCAAGTTTGCGTAAATTAACTTTGCTTTCGAGCGTATTTTTTAATCCGAAGTGTAACGGTCTTGGCCATTTGTTAAAACTAACCCAAGCATACCCGTCATGCTCTTTGTTAAGTTGTGGAATAAATTCTTTATCAATAATACACAAATATGTGTGAAACAAAAAGTTTGTATCGTTACTTACAAAAGTTTCAAGCGGAATAGTTTTTTTAATGTTAGGAACATTACCTATTTCTTCTTTAATTTCTCGTTGTAAGCCTTCCCACGGAGTTTCTTTATCTTCTGTTGTGCCGCCAACTAATCCCCAAACATTATCTCGCTTGGTATTAGCCCTGCGAACAAACAGGAATCGTTTAGTTTCTAGTGTGTAAAAGATTGCACCACTACAGATAATTTTTTTGCTCATACAAATAATTATCTTTAAAGTGCTAGTCTCCAGGTACCTCTTGGATATTCACCATCTACTGAAAGTAGCCATTCTGAGTTATTCCAACGGTATTGTTTAGAAGTTGTAAGATTAGTTATGTATACAACGTCAGTTGAACTATCGTTTGCAGATGCATCAAATACAACATGCCAGTTTGTGCCATCCCATTCGATAATGTCATTTGCTTGTGCTACAAAGTCTGTTCCGTCTTGGTTTTTCCATGTATCGGGTCCGTCTTCATTTACTATGTCACCAATTGGATTTAGGATTAACACTCTTGGCGTTGTAGAACTTAAATTTAATGCAGATGTTCCAGTTGTTGCTGGATCTATAATATAGTCTACATTACTTCTATCACCAGCTGGACCTGTTATTACAGTATTATCAGGAAGCGAGTCTCCGTCCCAATTAACACTAATTTTTGTTTCGTCTAGTGGATTTAAACTAAATGTTCCAACAATTGAATATTCTACATCTTGGTAATCTAAGCGTCTGAGGTGTATCTGTGATACTCCTGGCTCATAAGTACCGGGCATTGCTTCAAATAATGTTCTCCAATCAACTGTTCCGACTTTACCTTTGTATATTAGTTGAATACTATTACCTTCAACATATACTCCTTGGTTTTCGTAACTAATTGTTGTAACATTAGTATTATTACTAGCTTCGTATGTTTCGTTTCCGTTGCGGTCAACACGCCCTATTACAATGGAGTCGTCCCAAGCATCGAGCTGAGGCGTTGATAAATCAACTTCAATAGTGCCTTTAGATTCGTCATGTATACTAGCAATAATATTTGTTATTACTCCTAACTTTTTAACTTTAACAGGAGGACTAATATATATTGGAACAGTAAATGCCATAGATGAAACATCAATTTCGCTTTCTGTGCCTACTGGAATAGTTCTACTACTAAAATTGATATTGCTAATGCTTACAGTTGTAAGACTAGTCCAATCAATATAATTGTCAGTAGTCTGTATTTCTAATGTAGGATTAAACAGAACTAATATTTGCTCCATTAGTTGTAATTTTTGATCTGTATTAGAAGTCCATAAGTCAACATTTAAGTTTAAGATATACGGAGTAGGATGTAAACGTTCTACTGTATAATTTTTACCCTGGATACCTTCGTATGTTTGCGTAGCGGCATTATATTTTTGTTCTCTAATATGTTTCTTGCTTACAAAACTAGAATCAGAAATTCTTGTATTATCTGTTTCTAATCCACCAATATACACACCCATTCTGGGTACACTAGGTAGTTTGTTCTCACTGTTATCTCGTAAAATACTACCAACTTGTCTAGTAATATCGCCATACATAACTGGTACTGTTACAAGATTATCTTGATTATCTTTGTAACTAAAGTTACTCATTAGTCTAACCATTTGGGTTACGTATCGTCTAATTTGTCCGTCATAAAAATGTTGCATTAGATATCAGCCTCTGGTTTCTTAGGTCTAAGAGCTTTACTTAAACTACTACGTTCTTGTACAGTTTCACCTGCAATTTCATTAGTACTTGTATTATTAATAAATGTACCTTTTTGTGTAGTTTCTGTATTTGTATTTGATAATGTCATTCTTACATCGCCTTCAACTTTGATCCATCTAGTACCGTCATATTGGAAAAGACGTTTTGGTAAAAAATCGGTTCTAAGAAAATAGTCTCCATCAACAGCATCAGTTGGAAATGATATGCCATGCCCAAATGTTGCTCCATTAGGTGCATTTTCTTGTCCTACTAAGTACCCTTGATATCCTGATCTAGACGGTTTTGCTTGTATGTCGCCGTCACTGTTGGTGTTTTTAAGGTCAACACTACCGTCAGCATTAGCATCTAATGTATAGTAGTGTGCAACGTCAAAGCCTGCCTTAGGAGCATCTGCTTCTGCTTGTGCTACTACAGCATCATTAATTTGCATTTCTTGTTCATATGTTGACAATACATCTCTTAGTGTATCGCCACCAGGTGCATGTTCGTCTGCTGGTAGGTCTAATATATCTTTGTATTCTTGTGAATCGTATATTTGCTTTAACTTTAATCTATAAAGATGTGGATACCATGTAGGCGAAAAGCCTTCTGCAGCTCTGTTAATGTCTTCAATAACATAAAAGCGTTTGAGTGCTACACTATAATCATTAAGTGCATATTCGTCTTTTAAATGAGGTAATTCAATTACATCACCTGGCATTAATTTCCTGCCAATTGTTTCAACACTACTATTAATATGTACAGTCATAAACAATGTATCATTGCTTAGAAATAAACCAAACTGGCTTAAATCAAAATCAATATCTTGTACATTGTATATTCCCCTTATGGAAAAAATATCTTCATCGTATTTACGATCTCTATTTTCCATAAACAGCATATCTTGTATGTTTGTTTCTTTTACAACATCGTAATGAGGTTGATCAGCAGTTGCATCTTCAACCGCTGTATTTTTAGGTCCAATATACTTGTGAACAAATAAGTCAGTTCCTCCAACTGTAAACATTTCGAGGATCTGTTTATCTAAAAACTTGTAGTCTGCACCCTTCTCGGGTTTGTATAAACTTAATCTTGGCATAAACATATTTATCGATAAGTGTCTCCATACGATAAATACTATTGGAGAAACAATTATATGACAGACTTAGCAACACAAAAACAACAAATATTTGACTATGTGCATAGTATGTTAGGTGGCGGTATGGTCGATGTTGAACTTGACCCTGTTCATTATGAAACAGCGTTAACTAAAGCATTAACAACATATCGTCAAAGATCAGATAATGCTGTGGAAGAATCTTATATCTTCTTAGAATTAATACCTGATCAGAATGAATATACATTAGCCAATGAAATTGTCGAAGTAAGAAAGTTGTTTCGTAGAAGTATAGGATCACGTCCAAGTACCTCAGCATCAGGAGGTCCAATTTATTCAACTACTATAATTTCAACAGACTCTCAGCAAGTATTCAATGTAAATTATAATTTAGCAATAGTACAATCTATTGTAGTAACAATTAACGGAACAGTTACTACAGATTATTCTACTGATGATGCTTCAAGAACCATTACGTTTAATACGGCACTAGCTACTGGAGATGTTGTAAATATAAAACTTTATGATAGTGGCGAAAATGGTGGAGGAAGTTTATTTGACCCTTTCAGTTTAGCATACACAAACGCATACTTATTATCAAGTTCTAATATGGGCGGCCTTGCAACTTATGATATGTTTAGTCAGTACCAAGAACTAGTTGGACGCATGTTTGGATCATTTATTGAATTTAAATGGAATAGTACTACTAAAAAGTTAACCATTCTCCAACGACCAAGAGCGGACGAAAATGTAATGATGTATTGTTACAATTATCGTCCTGATACCGAGCTACTTAGAGATTACCTAGCAATTCAGTGGATTAAAGATTATACACTTGCTGGTTGTAAATATATGCTAGGTGAAGCACGTTCAAAATTCGCTACTATAGCAGGACCACAAGGTGGTTCAGCACTTAATGGTGAAACACTAAAAGCAGAAGCACAGGCTGAATTAGAAAAACTACAAAGCGACTTATCATTACAAGTTGGCGGTGGTGTTGGCTATGGTTTCACAATAGGTTAAAAACCACCTAAGTTAACGCTAACGATTTTAGTTCCTTGTAAATACAATATGTAACAAGGAGAAGTCATGTGTTCACCAGAAGTACGTAAAGAAGCCAACCGTTTAAATTGGATTATCAAAGGTAAACTAATTGATATATCCTGGAGCGACATAGAAGTCGAAAAAACCTACCATTCATATTTTAAAAGACTTTGGGGAAATAATGAAAGTTATATCTACGAAGACGGATTTGAAGAAGAATATCAAAAAAGACTTGACAAGCACTAATAACGAGTATATACTGTAAAGATACTTAAAGGAGTTTATATTAGTGTTACCTAAATTACTAGTTGTTGGGCATGGCCGTCACGGCAAAGACACTGTTTGCGAAATGTTAGAAGCATACGGTTATACATTTCAATCATCGTCAAAGTTTTGTTCAGAACTTTTTATATTCAACGATCTAAAAGATCAGTATGGGTACGCCAACGAAGAGCAATGTTACGCAGATAGACACAATCGTCGTACTGAATGGTATAATATGATACATGACTATTGTAAAGATGACTTAGCACGTTTAGGCCGTAACTTATTTGCAGATCACGATATCTATTGCGGGTTGCGTAATAAGCGTGAATTCTTTGCAATGCAGAATGAAGAAATATTTGACCATGCTATATGGGTAGATAGAACAGATCACTTGCCTTTAGAAAATTATAGTTCTATGAGTATTGAACAATGGATGTGTGATTACACTATTGACAATAACGGAGATCTACAAAGATTAAAAAAGAACGTAGATGTGTTAATAAGAACAATTTTTAAAAATCGGGGATTAAGTCTCCCTGCTTCCAGCGGGTACCTTCTTTCTGAATTACACGTTGACAGTTAGCACATATTGTTTTTAAATTTGTTGGGCGGCAATTATTTAGATCGCCGTCTACATGAAACACATTAAACTGTTCTTGATGATTACTTTTAAATCCACATTTCTCACATTCTCTTTTTTTAGTGTAACCAGACTGTTTCCATTTAGGAACACCGATACTTTTACCACCTGTCCTTAAACACCGTTCACACCTCTTACGATAGTAAGTTTTATTACCTTTTTTGTAGTTAATAGCTGCAGGACGCTGTCCGCAGACGCATAATGGTCTCATACTGTATTTACCTCACCTTTTTGGTCCCTTTTTTATGGTGTTTTCGACGTCCTTTTTTATCCTAGATGCTAAATACATATAACAACTTATACCTAATAGGAGAACAAAATGGCATTAACATCACCAGGAGTACAGGTTAGCGTAATAGACGAAAGTTTCTATACCCCAGCTGAACCAGGTACAGTACCAATGATATTCGTTGCTTCCGCTGAGAATAAACTCAATGGCGCAGGCACAGGGACAGCAGCAGGAACGACTAAGGCAAACGCAGGTAAGCCGTATTTACTTACTTCGCAACGAGACCTTACTGAAACCTTTGGCGACCCAACTTTTATAACAGATTCAAACAACAATCCAGTACACGCAGGAGAACTTAACGAGTACGGATTACAAGCAGCTTATTCAATGCTTGGTGTTAGCAATAGAGCATATGTTGTTCGTGCAGACATCGACCTTAATGAATTAAAAGCATCAGCAAATGCACCAGCGGCTGCACCAGCAGACGGAACAAGTTGGTTTGATACACAAACTTCAACTTTTGGTATATTTGAATGGAATTCAAATTCAGCTACTACAACAGGTGGACAAACTTTTAGTAATAAAGTTCCAACTGTTATCACAGACGTAACAAAACTAGTTGGCAATAGTGCAACAGGTAACCCTAAGACATCAGTTGGCCAAATTGGTGATTATGTGGTTGTTGCAACTACAACAGTAAATAAGTTGTTTTACAAAAATGCAAGTGGTGCTTGGGTACAAGTTGGAAGCACAGCTTGGAAAGGCAGTCATGCTACAGTAAAAAGTTCTTCAGCTGTTGCTAGTGTTGCAAGCGGAGTAACAATGACAATTAATAGTGCTACTGTTACATCAAGCGGAACATCATTAACTGACGTAGTAAGTGACATTAACGGTTTATCAATTGCAGGCGTTTCAGCGGCAGTAGTAGATAGCCAGTTAGAGCTTTACAACACAGGTGCTTCAACAGCAACTATTATTATTGCAGAAGGAACAGGACTTGCAGACGATGTTAAGATTCCAGCAGGAACTTATGCAATTCCAGCGTTATCAACTGCTCCACACACAAGCGTACCAGAGTATAAGTCAACTGACACTACTCCAAGACCTACAGGCAGTATTTGGTTTAAAACTACTGAGCCTAATTTAGGTGCTCGTGTTAGAGTTAAGCAATACGCTGTTGGAACAGGAACATGGACACAAGTTGCAGCTCCAATTTATGCTAACAACCAATCAGCATTATATGCGATGGACAAAAGCGGCGGTGGTGCAAACTTAGCAGCAGGTTCGTTATATGTACAAACTAACGTAGCAGAAGAAGCTGTTAACTTAGCAACATTTAAAATATTTGAAAGAGCAGCAGCAGGCGCTACTATTGTAACAGGTTCAGCTGTAGGAACTCAGCTTTCGTCACAAAGTTATGCTTTTGGAATTCAAGAAACTTTAGCAAATAACGCGGCATTACAAACAGCAAAAACTGTAACATTTACAGCAACAGGTGCTTCAGGTGATGCAGACGTACTAGCAGGCGCTATTAACAGTGCAGGATTTACTAACATTGTTGCAACAGTTGATGCAGCTAATAAAGTTTCAATTAAACACACATTAGGCGGAGATTTCCGTATTAACGATACAGGCGGCGCATTAGCACTTATTGGCTTTGCTGCGTATGTAGATGCAAATACAGGAACTCCAAACTTATATGCTGTACCAGCAGGCGATTCAGTTAATGACTTTGTTGCTTCAAACTGGAAAGTATTAGCATATACAGCAGGCGAAGATGCACCAACAGCATTAACAGCAGACGGTACACTTTGGTACAATTCAATTGTAGACGAAGTTGACTTAATGATACATAATGGTACTACTTGGGTCGGATACTTAGACGCATCAAGTCCATTTTATGCAGGTACTGACGGTGACAAAACAGATCCAGAAGGACCGCAAGTTTCAGCTTCAGAGCCAACATTACAATCAGATGGAACAGCACTTAAAAATGGTGATATTTGGATTAGCACAGCAGATTTAGAAAACTATCCGCTAATTTACAAATATAACGGTTCTACATTAAAGTGGGTATTACTAGATAAAGGTGATCAAACTACTGAAGATGGTGTACTATTTGGAGATGCTCGTTATAATACAGCAGGTTCAAACAGTGCTGCAGCAGGCGACATTAAAGACTTACTAGTAAGTAACTACTTAGATGCAGACGCTCCAGATCCAGCTTTATATCCAAAAGGTATGTTGCTTTGGAACACAAGACGTTCAGGATTTAATGTTAAGAAATTTGTAAGAAATTATGTTGATACATCATTAGATAATGCACGTAGCGGCGACGAGTCAATGAGTGCTTACTACACACACCGTTGGGTAACTGAATCAGCTAACCAAGACGACGGTTCCGGTAGCTTTGGTGCTAAAGCACAACGTAAAGTTGTTGTTCAAGCAATGCAAGCAATGGTTAACAGTAATGACGAAATTAGAGATGATGAGTCAAGAGTGTTTAACTTAATGGCAACACCAGGATATCCAGAACTAATTGGCGAAATGATTTCATTAAACTTTGATAGAGGCTTAACAGCATTTATTGTAGGTGATTCACCAGCTAAATTAAAATCCGATGCTACATCACTTAACGAGTGGGGTTCAAATGTGAAACTTGCTGTTGAAGATAATGGCGATGGACTAGTAAGTAGAGACGAGTACTTAGGTGTATTTTACCCATGGGGCTTCTCAAGCGATAATGCAGGTAACAACGTAGTTGTTCCACCAAGTCATATGATGCTAAGAACATTAGCGTTAAGTGATCAAGTTAGTTATCCTTGGTTTGCACCAGCAGGTACAAGACGCGGTGGCATTACAAATGCTTCAGCTACAGGGTACATTGATGCAGAAGGCGAATTTATAAGTGTTGCACTTAACGAAGGTCAAAGAGATACACTGTACAGTTTAAACATTAATCCAATTACGTTTATTACTGGTGCAGGACTTGTTAACTTTGGTCAAAAGACTCGTGCAAGAGGCGCTAGTTCTTTAGATAGAATTAACGTTGCAAGACTAGTAATATTCTTACGTAGTCAACTTAACAAGTTAGCTAAACCTTATATCTTTGAACCAAATGATAAGATCACACGTGATCAAGTCAAACAAGCAGCAGAAAGTTTATGTTTAGAACTGGTTGGGTCAAGAGGACTATACGACTTCTTAGTTGTATGTGACGAAAGTAACAATACACCAAGCAGAATTGACAGAAACGAGCTTTATTTAGATATAGCAATTGAACCAGTTAAAGCAGTTGAGTTTATATACATTCCACTGAGATTGAAAAATACTGGTGAGATAGCAGGCTTGTAAGAATGATAAATAATACTATAACAGGAGCAAATTAAATGGCTATTTCATCACTATCAAAAATTACAGTTCCACTAGCAAGTGACAGCAGTTCTTCCAACCAAGGACTGTTGATGCCAAAACTTCAATATCGCTTTAGAGTGAGCTTGGAGAACTTTGGTGTAAGTGCAGGGGAAGTTACAGAATTAACAAAGCAAGTTGCTGATGTTACTAGACCAAACGTTAGCTTCGAAACTATGACGATTGACGTTTACAACTCAAGAGTATACCTAGCAGGTAAACATACTTGGGAAGCTATTACATTGAACTTAAGAGACGATGCAACAGGTGCTGTTCAAAAATTAGTCGGCGAACAACTACAGAAGCAATTCGACTTTATGGAGCAATCAAGTGCTGCAAGCGGAATTGATTATAAGTTCGTAACTAGGATCGAAATACTAGACGGTGGTAACGGTAACTATGCACCAACTGTGTTAGAAACTTTTGAAGTATACGGTTGTTATTTAGAAAGTGCAAACTATAACACATTAGCATACACTGCTAATGAGCCAGTTACAGTTTCACTAGCTATTAAATACGACAACGCTATACAAACTCAAGGCGCTAGCGGAGGCGGTGTTGGTACTGCTATTGGCAGATCAGTTGCAGCTATTGCATCTACAACTGGTGTAAGCTAAACGTAATTGTAATTACAAAATTAAAGAAGGGATCTTTTATAGGTCCCTTTTTTTTATCTACGCATATAACTCACATGGATAAATATTAGTATGAGCAAGTTTGGCGGATTTTTAGATAATTTAGTAAGTGGGGCTTTAAACCCTAAAGGTGACATGGCGGACTATCGTCATGCTTCCCGACTATACACAGATGATAACTTTAGATTAGCACCCAAGACTAAGTTTCTTTATCATGTAGCATTTAATCTAAATGAAGACGTAATTAAAAAGGTTCGTCCCAACTTTGATAAAAAGCATGGACTAGAAGTTAACATGCTAGTTAAGACAGCAGACTTACCAAAGTATAATATACAAACTGAAACTAAGAACAAATATAATCGTAAGAAAAATCTACAAGTTAGATTAGACTATGATCCAATTAATATTACATTTCATGATGATAATATGGGTCTTACTTCTTATCTTTGGGAAAGCTATTATAGGTATTACTACGTAGACGGTAACTTAGGAAGCCTAGATGCAGCTGGTAAACCTAACCAAACATCTGCAGGATTTATGCCGCATAATACATATGAAGGCAAAACATTAAATAATTTTAGATACGGCTTTGATAATAATTCGTATGCACCATTTTTTAATAGTATTCAAATTAGCCAAATGGCTAGACATCAATACATAACATATACATTAGTTAATCCTATTATTAGTAGTTTCCAACATGATACTATGGATCAATCAGCTGGTGGCGAAACATCACAAAATACAATGCAAATATTATACGAATCAGTATTTTATAGTACAGGTGCTGTTGAAGAAGGTAATGCTCCTGTTGGGTTTGGTACAGAACATTATGATACATCACCTAGTCCAATTAGTTTAGCAGGCGGCGGTGCAGCTAGTTTACTCGGCGCAGGCGGAGTATTAGCCGGTGGTGCAAGTGTGTTTAGTGATCTTAGTAGCGGTAACGTTGGATTAGGAACATTAATTAAAGCAACTAATACAATTAAAAATGCTAAAAAATTAACTAAAGAAGGTGTACGTAACGAAGGGTATAGTGTAGTAGGTAGAGGACTATCATCTGCAACAGGTGCAAACGTAAGTGGCTTAGCAAACTCAAGTTTTCCAAAAAGCGGCGGAACAGGACAGAATAACGTTACAACAGCAACTCCTGTTGTGACAAAGAAAGTTGATAAGATGCTTTCTAATGTACAAATAGAAACAGAATTAGCAAATACACCAGGGTTAAAAGATGCTGTAGCAAAACAATTAGTTGCTACTGGTGTAGTAGCATCAACAGTAGCAGGGCTATCAGAGGGTAATGCTGTTGGACTAGGAGTATATGATACACTAACAGTCCAAGAGAAAAATGCAATTAAAAATGAAGTTGATGAAAAAATTGCTTCTGGAGATCCTAGGGTCCTTTCAGTTGGTAATAAAATAGTTACTTCATATAGAGCAACGCAAGGAATTACATCTAATGTCTAGTAACTTACCAGTACAAACTAACGACTCAGCTGACGGAACTAAAAGATTTTTTGATCAGTATTTTACAGAGTCAATATCATATCCAAGTAACCAAGTTGATGCAGTTGTTGGCTTTTTTGAAAACAAAGGTTTTGAAAAATTAGCTGCAAGAAGCACAGCAACAGTTATATTACAACAAGCCAAAATTGATAATGTAAACGTATTTGAAATAATTGATACTCTTAAAGGATTAAATAAAATCCAACTCAGTGAAATCGTTGCTGAAATTTTAAATTATGATAGAAACAAAGTCAGTACACTAGGCTTTCGGTCAACATCAGTTTCAGAAAAATTAGAACGAAGAAACATTGTAGAGTAATATCATGGGCCGTTTTGCACAAGGCAAGTATACTCCAAAATATCCAGAAAAGTATGTAGGTAATAGAACACCAACTTATAGAAGTAGTTGGGAGTTTGCTTTTATGAAATTCTGTGACGAACATAAAAGTGTAGAAAAATGGGCAAGCGAAGCTGTAAAAATACCTTATAGAAATCCATTAACAGGTAAACATACTATATACGTACCAGACTTTTTTATAGTTTATACAGGTAAAAAAGGTGGACAACAAGTCGAACTTATTGAAGTTAAACCTGAGAATCAAACAGTATTTGAAAAGTTAGGCCGTAGTAGGCATAATCAAGCTGCTTGGGTAGTTAATCAAGCAAAGTGGGAAGCTGCTTCTAAGTGGTGCAAATCAAAAGGTATTCGTTTTAGAGTAATATCTGAAAAAGATATTTTCCACAGCGGCAAAAGACGCTAAATAATACTAGCATATAATGGAAAGATCCAATGACTAAAAAATTAGAAGACTTATTAAATTTGCCGGACTCAAAAGAATTTATTGATGATGCAAAAAAAGAAAAAGTAAAAACCGCAGTTATTGAACAACAAGATACGTTTCGTGATATAGCAGAGTTTGATAAAATTGCTGGCGCATTGCCTGCAGTAAAAGGGTTAGGCGAAAAAGCAGACTCTGAATTAAATGATATTGCTGACCGTGCGTTAACGGCATATGACGATCTAATGGATCTTGGTATGAATGTTGAGAGTCGTTATAGTGGTCGTGTGTTTGAAGTTGCAGGCGGCATGCTTAAGACTGGCCTTGATGCTAAAGTAGCTAAACTTAATAATAAGCTAAAAATGGTAGAACTGCAACTTAAAAAAGAAAAAATGGACAAAGATTCCATAGATACCGGGGACGTTGTTAACGGAGAAGGCTTTGTAGTAACTGATAGGAATAGTCTACTAGAACGCCTAAAAGGTATTGATAAAGATAAATAATATATACGATAGGAAATACTAACATGAAATCTTTCACAGAATTTTTAACAGAAACAAAAAAAACGTACCCTTTTAAAATAGGAGTAGCAGGTGAGTTACCTGAAGGCTTTGCCGATTCATTAGAAACAGCATTAAAGAAATATGATGTTGTTAATATGTCAGCAGGGAAGAAAACTCCAATACAAGAAAGACCGTTAGACTTTCCACAACTACAAAATACAGAAGTAACTTATTTTGAAGTATCAGTAAACTATCCAACAACAACACAAGTATTACAAGAATACCTAGCAAAATGTTGTGGAATAGACCAAGGTCATTTTATTGTTCGTAATCCAAACGAGCCACAAGAAGAATACCAAACGCCTAAAGAAGACGGCGAGTATGAGCCAATGTTAACACAAGAAGACATGGGCGGCACAAGTGGTCAAGCAGAAGTTGGAAGCAACAGAGTAATGGACTTACTAAAAGAGCTTGAAGTTGCACGTAAAGAACGCGACATGGATCCTACTGAATCAGCAGTAACAGGCGAAATAGTAAAAGACGAAGACATTAAAGAAAACGCTACTAGCGTAATAGGGAGTTAATTATGGATTTAAAGAATCTAATTCAAAAAATGGACAACATTGAATCTTCAACAGAACAGTTGAATGAGTCAGTTGTTAACGAAATGGGATATCCGGAAAATCCAGGTACTCCAGTAAGCATGAACGTGAGTATAAATGCAAGCGGAAAAGAACATGTTGCAGACTTAATTGACATGATGAAAAATGCAGGAATTGGCGATGTTGATGGCGATTCAGAAGCATCAGGTCCAATGCGTGGCGATATGGAAAAATTTAGAAGTATGATTGACGAACCATATGATGGTAAAGGTCATGAACACTTTGGTACAGATAAAGATATTGATGATCCTGAAGAGCCAGGACAAGACGAAGTACCAGGCGATGACGATTCTGAAGAAGGCTTCTTAGGTGGAGTAGCAGGCGGAGTAGCAGGTTCTATGGCAGCCCCGGCAATAGGTGGTGCTATAGGTGGACCAGTTGGTGCAGCTATAGGTTCTACAGTAGGACAATTGGCTACAACAGCAGCTGGCGCTCATATAGGCGACAAAATGACTGATGACGTAGCAACTGAAGCAGGTTATGACAACTCACCAGAAGAAGAATATAGAGATCATAACTATATGACAAAAGATATAAGTGGAGGCATTAACGGCGAAAAGCCAAAAGGTGCAATCCGTGCAAAAGATCCAGCAATGCATCAAACAGTTGAAGCTAGTGTTAAAGAGCAACTTTGGGCAGCATTAAATGAAAAAATGGCAGCCGAAGGACGTGGACGTGGCAAAAAGAAAAAAGTAAAAGAAACTGATTGTCCTGAATGTGGTAAGCCAGGCAAACAGAAATTAATGGCATGTGCATCATGCGGTTGTAAGTAACAACTTTATTAAATTTTAATAAATCCAAATAGGCTCTTAGGAGCCTATTTTTTTCTGTAAATACTTTTATGACAGATTGGACCAAGTACTTTGAACATATAAAACCTGTGTGTCCGTGGAGCGGAGCGGCATGGAAAAAGGGTGAAATAAAAGTAAAATACTGGGATAACGAAATAGAAGAACTAGATAACAATCAAGCAATTATATACATTTGTAAAGGATACAATCGTAGACGTCTTAAAAAACTTTGCAAAAAAGTTGACGTAAGCGAGAAATACGAATGGTTGTGGAGTGAACCTACACACGGTGATTATGCTTCTCCAGTTCCAATACTAATACAACAAGACAAACGTAAGCTATTTGATCTAAGATTCGATACAGGCTACTACGACGATATAATTGGTTAAATACTATTATGAGTAAGAGTTTAGACGGTGTTCTCACCAAAAAAGCAAATCAAAAAGAAACGTTCAACGAAGAACAAATTCAAGACCTGGCCAACTGTATGGATCCGGATAATGGATATATGTACTTTGCACGTAAGTTTGCATTCATACAACATCCTGTACAAGGTAAACTATTATTTGATCCGTATGAGTATCAATTACGATTAATGGATAGTTATCACAGTTTTAGATTTAATATAAACATGATGCCTAGACAAACAGGCAAAACTACGTGTGCTAGTATATACCTTGCTTGGTATGCTATGTTTAATTCAGATCAAACTATACTTGTAGCAGCACACAAATATACAGGTGCCCAAGAAATTATGTCACGTATACGTTACGTGTATGAAACTTGTCCAGACCATATTAGAGCAGGAGTTACAAGTTATAATAAACAATCAATTGAATTTGAAAACGGATCACGTATTGTAGCACAAACTACAACAGGTAATACAGGGCGTGGTATGAGTATATCATTACTATACTGTGACGAGTTTGCATTTGTGCAACCTAATATTGCTGAAGAGTTTTGGACTTCAATATCTCCTACACTGGCAACAGGTGGACGAGCTATTATTACTAGCACACCTAACAGTGACGAAGATACGTTTGCTATGATATGGAAACAAGCAGAAGAAAAGTTTGATTCTCATGGTAACGAAACTGATGTAGGTATAAATGGATTTCATAGTTTTGTAGCACAATGGGACGAACATCCAGATAGAGACGATGAGTGGAAAGAAGAAGAAATTGGACGCATAGGCGAAGAAAAGTTTAGGCGTGAATATGGTTGTGAATTTCTTGTATTTGACGAAACACTTATTAATAGTATATATTTGGCAAACATGGAAGGCAAGAATCCTGTATTAAATATGGGCCAAACACGTTGGTACAAAAAGCCAAGTAGTGAATTTACATATGCTGTTGCACTTGATCCTAGTATGGGTACAGGTGGCGATAATGCTGCAATCGAAGTATATGAATTACCTAGTTATAGACAAGTTGCAGAATGGCAACATAACCAAACAGCAATACCTGGACAAATTAGAGTACTTGCTGATATATGTAGATACTTAGAACAAGAAATAGGTAATACAAATGGCATATACTGGAGTGTAGAAAACAACGGTATAGGAGAAGCTGCATTACTAGTAATTAATGACTTTGGTGAAGAAAACATACCAGGGCTATTTGTAAGCGAACCAATGCGTAAAGGTCATGTACGTAAATTCCGCAAAGGGTTTAACACTACTCATGGAACAAAAATTACCGCCTGTAGTCGATTAAAGACTATGGTTGAAGGCGAAAAGATGTCTGTAGTTAGCAAACCGTTAATATCAGAACTTAAAAATTATATTGCATCAGGTAGTAGTTACCAAGCAAAGCCCGGTGCTTCAGACGACTTAGTAAGTGCAACATTACTTGCATTAAGAATGATGGCAGTACTAAAAGACTGGGATCCAAGAATTTATAATACATTTAACCAAGCAGAAGATGACGGTGATTACGAACCGCCAATGCCAATCTTCATTAGTTCAAACTATTAAAGAGTTGATAAATACAATATGCAAACATTAAACATAGTAGCCAAAGAATTATTTAATAAGATAAGAGGACGCTTTCCGAGTGTTACTATTGGCGACGGTGAAGGCAATGTAACTACAACGCCTGAACAAGCAAGATTTTATGATTTTGATTTTATAACTGAAGGCAGAGCTGTAGGAAAGATATCTATTAGTTTAGACGAAAAGGGAGTATCAGTAGTATACAACCAAGGACTAGTTACTAACGAAGACAGTCTTACTAAAGAGAGTTGGTACAATTTTTTAAAGGAATTAAGGCAATTTGCAAAAAAGCGTATGTTAAACTTTGATACTAGAGATATTAATAAATCAAATTTAAATAGAAGAGATTACAAATTTTTAGCAAATAACCGTACAGAGGAAGAAACAATGAGCGAAGGTAAACTTTACGGTACAAGTAGATTAAGTTATCAAGATTTTGATGGCGCAAGGCTTGTATTACGTCATAACCAAGCAGTGAATCAAGAAAGAGCTGCAGGTAGAACACAAAACGTTGAAAGCATCTATATTGAAAGTGCAGAAGGCGAAAGATTTAAATATCCATATAAACATATTAATGGTGCTAGGGCAATGGCGAGACACGTTGCAGAAGGCGGCAATGCGTATGACGAATTTGGTAAACATATTGTAGGATTAAGCGAAGAGCTATCTAAATTAAAGAAATTCAAAAGTTACATGAGTCGCTCAAATGTAATGGCAGAAGGACTATCTGGATATGTTGATGTTGTTAAAGAACGTTTAACAACAGTTAAAAAGACTGTAGAAAGTTTACAAAAGAAAGCATATTATACTGAAGCATTTGAAAGTTTTGAAAAAACAGAAGTAAAAGAAGTACCACAAGATGTTGCAGAAAATTGGATTGATGAATTAACTATACGTCAGTTTAACGAAGAACTTAAAGATGTATTCCCTTACATTTATAACCTAGTAAGTGAAAACACTCGTGCAACAACTTTAGGTCCAATGGACTTAGAAGGCTACGAAGTATACCAAGGTGACATGCGTGAATCAGACGAAGAAGTAGAAGAGTCAGGCTTACAACTAAGCAAAGAAGAAATGGAAATTGAATCAGCGTTTGAAGAAATGATGGGCCAGTTTGCTGAAGGTGATATGAAGTGGAAGCAAACTAGTATGTCACCAGAAGAAGCTGTAGCAAAGTACGGCAAAGACAATGTAAAAGTTAAAAAAGGCGGACTTAACAACGGCGACGATATGGTATCAGTACATGTTGCAGATGAAAGTTTTGATCCAAGTTCAGAGCCAAGCAAAGCAGATGCAATGGCAGACGAATTTATGTCAGCATATGAAAAAGGCGGCGAAGAAGCACTAGCAAAAGCAATGGGCATGAGCGATCAAGAGCTTGACCAAGAAATTACCGAATACGGTATGGAACACGGCTTACATGCTGACGACGATAGAGATGATATTATCCAAGGCGTGATTGAACAAATAGTCGATAATATGGACGAAGGTTTAACTGATGACACTAATGAAGGCATTGATAAAGATGCTCTTCAGGCTTGGTATAGCAAATACGAAGGCAAGCGTTCATATGATGCTTATGATTTAGCAAATGGCTATTTCAAATATTATTTAGACTCAGGTATTCCTACTGACGCAATGGAAAAAGGCGAATGTGCGGCATTGATAAAGAAGTTTGGTGAAGACGAATTTATGGATGATCCATTTGGCGCTATGTATAAAGCACCAGAACTTGCTCCTATTTCAAATGCATTGCATTCCGAGTTTGCTAAAGTTGTAGGCAAACAAGCCCCGGATGAAGAAGACGTAGAAAAAGCAGCTGACATGATTGATAATACTGACGAAGGCAATGCACTTGAAAAGGACGAAAAGACTCCATTAGGCGAGTTCATACTAAGTTACTTTGATAGAGAAAACGGACAGTTTCCAAAAGGTGAAACAGCAGTACTAACAATGGTAGAGAAAGACTACGGTGAGAAATTTATTACACCTGCTAAACAATTTATTGAAATGATCAATAACAAAGTAGCAGAAGTAATGGGTTACAAAGAAACAGAAGAGCCACAAGAGATAGCAAGAATAAGAGAGCTATCAGGCTTATAATAGGCATAAAAGAATTTGAATTGTAAAAGATTCAAAATAAAGTTAAGAAAACACTTGACTTTATAAATAAAAGAGTGTAACATGTACTACATGTGTTACACTTTAACTAGGCACATAAAAAACCATATAAGGCATATAGGAGGCATTAAATTATGGCATCACTAGCAGAAATCAGAGCAAAACTGAAAGAACAAGAATCACGTTCAAGTGGTTCACAAAGCGGCGGCGGCGACAACGCAATTTACCCATTTTGGAATATCAAAGAAGGCGAGAGTGCAACTCTACGTTTCCTTCCTGATGGAGATGATACAAACACTTTCTTTTGGAAAGAACGTTTGATGATCAAACTTCCATTTGCGGGTATTAAAGGTGAGACTGACTCACGCCCAGTACAGGTACAAGTACCATGTATGGAAATGTACGGCGAAAGCTGTCCAGTACTAACTGAGGTACGTCCTTGGTTTAAAGACGCAAGTTTAGAAGACATGGGTCGTAAGTATTGGAAGAAGCGTTCGTATGTATTCCAAGGGTTTGTAACAGACAATCCGTTATCAGATGATAACACACCTGAAAACCCAATTAGACGTTTTATTATTGGACCACAAATTTTCCAAATTATTAAAGCGGCACTAATGGATCCAGATATGGAAGAATTACCAACAGATTATACTGCTGGTGTAGACTTTCGTCTTAACAAAACATCTAAAGGTGGATATGCAGACTACAGCACAAGTAATTGGGCACGTAGAGAACGTCCATTAGACGATACACAAATGAATGCTGTAAATACACATGGTCTATTTAACTTTTCAGACTTCCTTCCTAAAAAGCCAGATGAAGTGGCAGTTAAGGTTATTAAAGAAATGTTTGAAGCAAGTGTAGATGGTGAAGCATATGATCCAGAACGTTGGAGCACTTACTTCCGCCCAAGCGGAATGGCTGCACGTACAGGTGATCCAACTAAAGCTGCTTCTCCACAAGCAACTGCAACTAGCCAAAGTGCGCCTGCTGCTACACCAGCACCAGCACCGACTCCAGAGGCAACTCCAGCACCAGCTGCTGAAGTAGCACCAACTGAAGCACCTAAGACTGGCGGTGACGCAAGTGATATACTTGCAATGATCCGTAACAGACAAAACAACGGTTAGCAACATGCTTCTACTAGCAAACTCGAGAACAGAGATTCACGGTTTACCTGTCAACGTTCCAAACGCTAGTAGAAGCAAACTTTAATATAGGAGAGAAAATGGCTAAATCATTTGACGTAAGTAAATTTAGAAAAGACTTAACTAAGTCTATTCAAGGCATGAGTAGTGGCTTTAACGATCCAACGGATTGGGTAAGTACTGGCTCATATGCACTAAACTATCTTATTAGTGGAGACTTTAACAAAGGTGTTCCGCTTGGTAAGGTAACAGTGTTTGCAGGAGAGTCTGGTGCAGGTAAGAGTTACTTTGCAGCAGGTAATATTGTAAAACATGCACAAGAACAAGGCATATATGTAGTTTTAATTGACTCAGAAAATGCACTTGATCAAGCATGGTTAGAAGCACTCGGTGTTGACTGTGATGAATCAAAACTACTCAAACTAAGCATGAGTATGATTGATGATGTTGCTAAAACTATAGCAACGTTTATGACAGATTACAAAGCAATGGATGAAGAAGATCGTCCTAAAGTAATGTTTGTAATTGACTCACTGGGTATGTTATTAACACCAACCGATGTTGATCAGTTTAACAAGGGTGACATGAAAGGTGATATGGGTCGTAAGCCTAAAGCACTAACTTCATTAGTCCGTAACACAGTTAACATGATTGGCGCACATAATGTAGGCTTAGTTTGTACTAACCACACATATGCATCGCAAGATATGTTTGATCCTGATGATAAAATATCAGGTGGACAAGGCTTTATATATGCTTCTAGTATTGTTGTAGCAATGAAGAAGATGAAGCTCAAAGAAGATGCAGACGGTAATAAGATCAGTCAAGTTATGGGTATCCGTGCTGGCTGTAAGGTAATGAAAACACGTTACGCAAAACCGTTTGAAGGTGTGCAAGTTAAGATTCCATACGAAACAGGAATGAATCCACATAGTGGAATCGTTGAACTTTTTGAAGCAAAAGGTGTTATCGAAAAGCAAGGTAATAGACTAAAGTATGTTACTAGTGACGGTGAAGAAATTCTTGAATATCGTAAAAACTGGTCTGGAGACTTATTAGATAAAGTTATGACTGATTATGCTACTAAAGAAGCTTCAATGGTAAATACCTCGATTGAAGAAGATCTTGAATCACAAGAAGAAGCACTAATAGAGGAATAATTTATGAGCCACGGATTTGATGACGAATCAGTAATTGCAGAAGTTTGGACAGTGTTTAAGGAATACCTTGACAAGAAAAGTGTCGAAGCAGCTGCTGAACGATTTGTAGACTTACTAGCAGACTACGGTGTCGGTGACGACACTATGGCACAAGCAATGGGTGCAGACTTTGAACTAGATAAAGCAATTAATTATTATCTAGACATGGACGAGTCTGACGTCTTAGACGAAGAAGAAGATTGGGGTTAAAGTATGGGTTGGTATAGCGAAGTATCTAGAGACATTAATAAGATACCTGATGCTGTTAAGTTTTTCGAACAAGAACTTAACGAAGCAAAAAACGAAGTTAAACTAAAAGGCAACGTTGAAAAAGCTGCATCAGAAATGCCCGGTATTGTCGAGCATCGCTTTAACCAACTTCAAGAAATTGAAGCCATACTTCATTACCTTAATATTGAGTTACGTAGACTACGTAGTTCATTTTTTAAGAAATATCTTGAAAACTATCAACGAGCTCTGTCAAGCCGTGACGTTGAAAAATACGTAGACGGTGAGGCAGACGTTGTTGACTACGAAAAGATTATTAATGAATTCGCCCTTATGCGTAATAAGTGGTTAGGATTACTTAAAGGTCTTGATCAAAAACAATGGCAAATTACTAATGTTGTTAAACTACGAGTAGCAGGAATGGAAGATGCAAGTCTTTAAATGCTAAAGAAAGTAGCAACTTGGCTAGACATATGTAAAGCTCATTGGAAGGAAATATTTGCTCTTTCTTTTGCTTTACACTTTATAATGGATCTATTTATTATAGGTCCATTATTTTTCTTACTAGGGTACCTTTTTGGTGTTCATGTAGACCACCACTAAAGCCGTTACTAGCATCTTACTATAAGAAGACCTGGTAAATATACTAAATGTAAGGAGTAAGAATGGCGCATTCAGCAGAATACTTAGAAGAACTTAAAAAGTTACACGACAAAAAAACGTTTGGGTTAAATAGAAATATACCAGCAGTTGTACATAAGTTAATTAAAGAAAAAAATATTACTAGTTTTTTAGACTTTGGTGCAGGTAAAGGTTATACAAGTGAAACCATAACGCACACTTATCCTGATATAGAATTACATACATACGACCCAGCTACATTTCCAAACCCCTTACCAGAAAGTGTAGAACTTACATACAGTAGCGATGTGTTAGAACATGTAGAAGAACATCTAATTGATGACACAATACAAGACTTATGTAATAGATCTAGTAGATATCAATATCATCTTATTGCATGCCATCCTGCAAAGAAAGCATTAAGCGACGGTAGGAATGCTCATCTTATTATTGAAAAGCCAGACTGGTGGAAACGCAAGCTCGAACAGCTCGATGATTGGAAAATTATTCATGAAGAAGTTACAGAGCGTCATGCTAAAGTTAAAAAAGGTCCACCCCTACATGTTGTAAAATATATTGTGATGCTGGAAAAGAAATGAAACAAGTTTACGGATATTGGATGCCGTCTACTGACGAACATTTTGAAAGGCTAATAGCCAAACGAGTACGCAATGGCGGACCTGCTGAATATCAAGACGACATTAGAGAAGCGGCATATAACTATGTTACTGACTTTGATGTATGTTTAGATGTTGGTGCGAATATCGGATTTTGGTCAAAACCTTTAACAACAAAATTTAAAAAAGTTATTGCATTTGAACCACTAGAGCAAGTATATAGTTGCTTAGAACGTAATGTACAAAGTCTAAATGTAGAAATACATAAGGTTGCATTAGGTAGTAAAAACTCAACAGTTAATATGAAATATGATAGTCACAATACAGGTGCAAGTCATGTTATTGAAGGCGCAGGTGACATTAATGTTCGCCGGCTAGATGATCTTGATTTGCCAAAGTTTGGACTAATTAAAATTGACTGTGAAAGATATGAACTTGAAATTCTTAAAGGTGCTATCGATACATTACTAAAACACAAGCCAATTATAGTTTGTGAACAACATCCAGATACAGAATATTGTGCAGGTAAATTCCTTAAGGATCATGGTGCTGTTGAATTAACTAATGTTAGAAAGGATTATGTATTTGGTTGGCTGTAATACCATAATATAATTACACCCATTAAGTACGCACTAAATACTAGCATGGAACGTATCGTATTAGTAACAGGTGGATTTGACCCACTACACTCCGGTCATATAGCTTACTTTAAAGAAGCACGTAAACTTGGCGACAAACTAATTGTTGGCCTAAACAGTGACGAGTGGCTTACTAGGAAGAAAGGCAGACCGTTTATGCCCTTTCATGAACGTTGTAATATTATTGAAGAACTTGCATGTGTTGATCAAGTTATTGGATTTAACGACGAAGATGACACGGCATGTAATGCAATATTTCAATTAATTAGTACACACCCTAGTAGTACAAAAGTTGTTTTCGCTAACGGCGGTGACAGAACAGACTTTACAACTCCCGAATATAAAACATATAATGACTTAGGTTATGTTGAGTTCGAGTTTGGAATCGGTGGGGGTGATAAAAAGAATTCAAGTAGCTGGATACTAGACGAGTGGAAGGCACCAAAGACTGAACGCACATGGGGGTACTATAGAGTGGTACATGAATACGATAAACATACTAAGGTAAAAGAACTAGCAGTGCCTCCGGGCAATAAGTTATCAATGCAACGCCATCAGGAGCGTAGTGAACATTGGTTTATTGCAGAAGGTACAGCAACAGTATACACTATCAACAAAAATAGTACTGACGTAGAAACATTAGGAATATACGGTCAACACGAGTCGTTGCATATACCTGTAGGAACTTGGCATCAACTTGCTAACGAACATGACACAAATTTAAAATTAGTAGAAATACAATACGGAACAAATTGCGTGGAGAACGATATTGAAAGACAATAAAATAACAAAACAAAAGCCATTAAAAGTTTACATAGGATGGGACTCTCGTGAACCAATTGCCTTTGATGTTTGTAAAGCAAGTATACTAGAACATGCAACTGTACCTGTTAAGATTGTTCCGTTAAAAAGACATAACCTTATAAGAGACGATATGTATTGGCGTGAAGAAGATCAGCTTGCTAGTACAGAATTTACATTTACTAGATTCTTAGTTCCGGATTTAATGGGGCATAGAGGCTGGGCACTATTCATTGATAGCGACTTTTTGTTTTTAACTGATATCAAAGAATTGTTTGATCAAGTAAATGATCAGTATGCTGTTATGTGTGTCCATCATGATTATACACCTAAAGAAGGTGAAAAGATGGACGGACAAAAACAACTTAACTATCCACGTAAAAATTGGTCTAGTGCTGTACTATGGAATTGTGGACACCCTGATAATAAAGTAGTTGACAAAGAATTAGTAAACGATCCAACTATTGATGGGAAATACATGCATAGGTTTAGTTGGCTTACTGACGACAAGATAGGAAAGATAAGCCATGAATGGAATTGGTTAGTTGGATGGTATAAACCTGTTCGCGATGGTCAGCCAAAAGCAATACACTATACCGAAGGTGGCCCTTGGTTTGATCAATATCGTAATTGTGCATTTAGTAAAGAATGGTATCAAGCACAAGCAAAAATGTACGAAGAAAGAGTTAATAAACTTAATCAAGAGGTACGTGATTTAAAAAGTAGAACATTTGAAATAGAGGATTTAACATTACCAAAAGAAACTAAGACGTTACTAACAGCTCATTTGCAACATCTCATAGATCCTACAGAAGACATTTATAAATCAAAAGAAACAATTAAAAATATAACGGAGAAAAGAATGGGAATAAAAGTAGCAGCCATTGCACCCGGCGCAGACGACTTTGACCTTGACAAGAAAGGATTAGAATATGATCCTTATTTGCAAGATTTTATTATAGGGTGCGGAGGTCAGATTAGCAATTTTGATTTACAACAAGGCACTAAAAATACTTTAGTTATAAGAGGTCTTGGCGGAGGCAGCCAAAAAGCATTAAAGTATTGTATAGAAAATAATGTAGATTACTATGCAATTGATACAGGATACTTACAACCAAGTACACGTAAAGACTATCATAGAGTTACAAAAAATGCATTACAAAATTTAGGACCTATTGTTGATAGAGATGCTGACAGGTTAGGAAAGCTAAATTGGAAATGGAGAAAGCCAAGAAAAGGCAATAAGAAAATTTTAATTTGTCCACCAAGCGAAAAAGTAATGAAGTTTTATGGAGAGAACTTAGAACAATGGTTAAAGACTACTGTTGATACTATTCAAAGTTTAACTAATGCTCCTATTGAAATTAGGAAGAAACCAGACAGACATATACGTGTAACTACAGATACTATATGGGACGCACTAGACGAAGCTGCATGTCTTGTAACATATAATAGTATTGCCGCAACAGAAGCAATACTACACAGTATACCTGCAATAGCACTAGCACCTAACGCTGCATCAGTACTATGTAGTAGTAACTTACGTGATGTTGTTAAGCCACAGGTGCCGGAAAAGGCTGATGTAATTAGATATGCACAACACTTATCTTATTGCCAATTTACACCACAGGAATTAAAAACAGGTACTGCCTGGAAGTTACTTAATTCATGAAGGTTGTAAGTTATTTGAAAACTGTTCCTGCTGGGAATAGAAATATGCAAAAGCCCGAACTGCTAAGACAATTTGTTAACGGTGTTAACGCTGCTGGCGACATTGGTATTCTGCATGATCAAAATAACTTACTTGATTGTGATGTTGGTATGATCCAAGGTTGGGTATATGACAAGACTACTACTGAACATTTACGATTACGCAAAACAATTATAAAAACACAAAAACTTAATAAAAAACATTCTGCTACAGCAGATGCTAATTTATTTTTATATCACGATAAAACTAATCCGCACGGTTATTTACGTTACAGTTTTGACGGAGTATTCCCACGTACAGGTCAGTATTGTGATAGCGAGATAGACCCTACACGTTGGTTACAGATATCAAAAGATACAGGAATAAATTTACAACCATACAAAACTACAGGCGGCCATATTGTATTAATGCTACAACGTAACGGTGGATGGAGTATGGGAGGTCTTGATGTTGAAACGTGGGCTATTAGTACTATTGCTAATATAAGACGTTATACTGATAGACACATTATTATACGTTCGCATCCAGGTGACAGGTTTGCTAAAACGTATTTAAAAACTTTACATAATAAATTACGTGGACATCATTCATTGTCTATATCGAGGATTGGCACACCTTACGAAAAGGATATGCAGAATGCATGGGCTGTAGTTAACCATAACAGTAGTGCTGCTGTTGGTCCTATTATAAATGGGTATCATTGTTTCTTAACTGATCCGAAAAATAGCCAGTGTGCAGAAGTTTCAAATACTGACTTTAAACATATTGAAAAGCCGTTAGAATATGATAGAGAAAAATGGTTACAACGTATTAGTATGATGCATTGGAAGTTTAGTGAATTAACAAACGGAACTTGTTGGCGTCACATGCGTCAGTTTATTTCTTAGCCCAATAGTCTTCGGTCCTATTAACCATAATATCTTTTGGTAGACTTTTTCCAGTATTTTTACGATCGCCCTTCATATGATCAATCCATTTACCTAGTACTGTATTGATTAGCGGGTGACCACCTCCGCCTGTTTTTGCTTCTCGTAAATACATATTAGCACTATAATCGTATGCACTTGGAAAGTCTTGTTTCATACGATTTAAAATATTTCCAAATACAAAACTGTCATGCCATTCTTCTAATAGGAATATACCTTGTTCTGCTTCTTCATATACACGCTCAAATTCTTTTAAAAATTCATGACACACTGGATGGTTAAGATTCATTCCGTAGAAACCACACTCTGGCCAAGTCTGTGATCCTTTGCCTCTACCTACATATGTTATCCAAGCATTGTCAGGTAAGCATTCTTTGAACTCGTTGTATGACCAATCGCTATGCACAAATGTATCCGCATCCATCCACACACACCACCCCTTAGAGCGCACACAAGCGTCATACACAGCGTATGTCTTATTAGCAAAGCGTATAGCGTCCCATTTAAATTCTTTATGGTGATCTCGCGGTCTACGTGCTACAATGTCAGGTGGCGGCTTACCATTTGCTTTAGGTACATCCTTCCAACGTTCTTTAAATGCATTTAGTTTGGGCAATGCTTCTTTTGAATCTAATATTGTAATTTGTTCTGGATTAGGATTTACTGGATTGCAATCTTCAGCATATACTAATAATTTAATTCTATTGTCAATTTTTTCAGCAAAGCTATCTAAAAATCTTTGTCCGTATAATGAAAGTCCTGGCTGATGGAATGTTGTAACCACAGTTATGTCTGTCATGTGCTATCCTTATTAAATACTGTATATAGGTATTTAACAATGATTTTTTGTCTTTACACAGATTATGGCGCACAAAATAGCCAGCCAATATTTGAAGCATTTGCTAAAAGTATAATTGATGCTGGCCATACTGTAATTTATAATGAGCCGTATAGAGTAATGGATCATTATAATAATTATGATGTTGCTGTTATATGGAGTGTGCTGTGGAACGGAAGAATGTTAAAGAACAAAACGATATGGGATCAGAATCGTTTACTAGGACGTCCTGTTATAGTTTTAGAAGTAGGCGGCATTAAACGTGGAACAACTTGGAAAGTAGGATTAAATGGAATTAACAGAACTGGTTACTTTAGTGAGCAAAACAATGATAGGTCTAGGGCTGATAACTTGGGACTGGTTTGTAAACCTTGGAGATCCGACGGGGATTTTATTTTAGTATGCGGACAGCATGATAAAAGCCTACAGTGGGAAAGTATGCCAAGTATGAGCAATTGGTTTATGCAAACATATAAAGAAATACGTAAACACTCACAGCGTCCAATATTGCTTAGGCCGCATCCTCGTTGTAGATTGCCTAATATTGAACTGGGACTAGAGAAAGTGTACAGACAAGAGCCTCGTAAACTTACAGGTACATATGACGACTTTGATATGAAGTTTGATAATATATGGGCTACAATAAGTTGGTCAAGTAACCCAGGAATACACAGTATTATTAATGGTGTTCCGGCATTTGTAAGTAATAGCTCATTAGCATATCCGGTAGCAAATGATATAGATTTTCTACATGACATTGAAGATCCGCATATGGGTGGTAGACAAGCATGGCTTAATGATTATGCACACACCGAATATACTGTTGACGAAATTGCTAAAGGCATTCCTCTAACTAACCTGTTAGACCAAATAACTTCTTGACTTTACTGTTATTTTACTGTACAATATACGTATTAGTTGAGGAGAACTATATCCATGAAGACGTGCGAAGAATGTTTAGAAACTTTAATAGGATTGCATAAAGGTCCTAAGTTTGATTTAGAATCATCAGACATTAACTTTCTAGGTAGTATTGCTAGACAAACTTTCAAAGGAGTTGGACTTACAGACCGTCAGTACGATGCTGTTAAAGAAAAACTTATGACAACATACAAAGCTCAGTTTGTAGATAACGGATGTGATATTGAAACAGCAGTTAGCGTTTTAAAATTACCGTTAAGAAAGTTAGATAGAGCTAAATGGATTAGAGTACTCGACGATGCATACTATGAAGAACCAACTATAGGTGTACGTTTTGTTTTTAGTAAAAAGTTAATTGCAAAAAAAGAAAATTTAATATCTAATGCAGTTCATATAGGATACGATAGGATAGAAAAAGTTCATCATTTTCAACTAACAGAAAATAGTATCTATCATATTGTAGAAGAATTTAAAGATTCGCACTTTGATATTGAAGAGCAATTACTTAACCAACATAGGAAAATATTAACAATAATGCAAAACAAAAACGATTACGTTCCTGGTGTATATAATTTTAATTTAAAAAACTTACATCAAAAAGGTGTTGAATATGTTGTGTCGTCGTTAGGCGAACCGACTCCGTCAAACTTGTATAAGTTTTATGACCGAAGAGAATTATTAGGACTATCTCACTTTGATCAAAATGATTTAGAGCAAACATTTAAATCATTATTACCACTAACTAAAAAATTAATACAGCGAGAAAAAACACATGTATTAGTTAAGCCACAAGAGTTTACTATTAACAACTTAGTAGAATCGGTATTAGAATTATACCGCTTCCCATTACTAATTGTATTAGATGAAAGAAGTGCAGCAGATGAATTATTTGAATTTAATAGAGCGTTCTCCGGAGTTATACCTAACGAAAGTATGACAGTTATGTTTAGATTAGATAATAAAGATCAAGATGCATTAGAATTTAATCGTTATATTAAAGAACATAATTTAAATAATCCGGTTGACAAATCTACCAAAATAGTGTATATTAATAATAACAAAGTATCAAAGCCGTTACTGTCTTCTAACTGGAAGCCAATTACTGCTATTACAACAAACTCGAGACAGAATAATAAAGTTGAAACATACTTAGGTGAGTTAGATTTAGTTATGCATTACGATGATGATGTAATTTGGAGAGGAAGCCAAGTAGAAAAAATATGAGCTGTAGATTAATAATACAAGACGAAGTAAACATTAAGTTAGAAGGACTTGATGTAGACGTGCGAAGAAAATTATCAAATGCACTAAAGTTTGATGTGCCATATGCAAAGTATATGCCACAGTATAAACTAGGACGTTGGGATGGTAAAGTTGCTTTCTTTGGCATCGGTGGTACTGGCTATGTTAATCATTTAGATACTGTAGTTTCGGTATTACAAAAAGAGAATGTTGAAATAGTAGACATTGTAGATCAAAGGCATCCTGTAGATTTAAAATTTACTCCGGTGACTGAGAACTATTGGAAGGACCAAGGCGTTAAGTGGCCTGAAGGTCATCCAGCAGAAGGCGAAGATATTATTCTACGTGATTATCAAGTAGAAGCAATTAACAACTTTGCAAACAATCCACAGAGCCTACAACAAATTGCAACAGGCGCTGGTAAAACTATTACTACAGCAACGCTTTCGCATATGAGTGAACCGTATGGTAGAAGTCTTGTTATTGTTCCTAATAAATCATTAGTAGAACAAACAGAAGAAGATTACATAAACTGTGGACTTGATGTAGGAGTATACTTTGGTGACAGAAAGATGCTAGGCTGTACACATACTATTTGCACATGGCAAAGTTTAAATATTTTAGATAAGAAAACTAAAGATGGATCTGCTGTACTTAGTCTTGCTGAGTTTTTAGAAGGTGTAAGTACAATCATTATTGACGAAGTACACCAAGCAAAAGCAGAAGTATTAAAAAAACTACTCACACAGAACTTGCGTAACGCTCCAATACGTTGGGGACTTACAGGTACTATACCTAAAGAAAAGTTTGAGTTTGAATCAATACATGCAAGCATTGGTCCAGTTATTGGACAAATTAGTGCAAAGGAATTACAGGACAAAGGTGTACTTGCACAATGTCATGTTAATGTAGTACAACTAATTGATGTTGTACAACACAGAGATTATCAGTCAGAATTAAAGTATCTAGTAACTGACGACAATCGACTAGAGTATATAGGCAAATTATTGAACACAGTTTCCCAAACGGGTAATACACTAATACTAGTAGATAGAATTAGTGCAGGACAGAAGTTAGCAGAACTTATTCCTGATAGCACATTCGTTAGTGGCACTGTTAAGGTAAAAGATAGAAAAGAAACATACGATGAAATTAAGGATGGTACTAACAAAGTTATTATTGCTACATATGGAGTAGCGGCTGTTGGTCTAAATATTCCAAGAATTTTCAACCTTGTACTTATTGAACCTGGCAAAAGTTTTGTTAGGGTCATACAGAGTATAGGTAGAGGCGTAAGAAAGGCAAAGGACAAGGACTTCGTACAGATATGGGATTTAACATCTACATGTAAGTATGCGAAGAGACATTTAACACAACGTAAAAAATTCTATAAGGAAGCAGAATATCCTTTCACTATAGAAAAAGTAGATTGGAATTAGACTATGAGAATATTAACGCTAGAAAATAAATCGTTTGAACTAAACGACATGCCAGAACAGATTGAAGATGAAATACGATTTGCCGTATTAGATAACAGTGACCCAAAAGAAACAGATTTCTTTTTTGTACCAATGATCTTTTTAGAATCATTTAGTGCGCCAGCAATGGTAATGGAAATTAACGGACATGAAATTATGATGCCGGTTGATTGGAGTATTGCTGTAGGCGACAGTGAAAGCGGTGCTGACTTAGAAGTATTACCGTTAACCAGTATTAATGATAGGGGCTTTGAAGCATTCCTTTTTAATCCGTTAACAAGTTTTAAGTGCGACTTTGGTACTGTAAAGATTACTAACTTTTATTCAGATGTAAAGTGGTATTTCCCTAAAGTAAAAAATAATCAGTTACTTTCAATACCGATTACAGAAGGCGACAATCCGTTGTGTGCCTTCTTCATTAAAGAGATAAGCAGACAAAGCGAAGTTATCGACTTTGGTCAATTGTTATAGATAGGAGAACACAATGACTTTAAAAGCAGGAAAAATATGGGGTCAGACAGAGCTGATCCATGCTAACGGTGTATTAGAGTTTCACCGTATTGAATACAAAGGTGGATTCAAATGTAGTGAACACGAACATAAATTTAAATGGAACGGCTTCTTTGTCGAGTCAGGTAAAATGTTAGTACGTGTTTGGCAAGAAGATCAAAACTTAGTAGACGAAACTATTTTAAATCCAGGAGACTTTATGCAAGTAAAGCCCGGCAAAATACATCAGTTCGAAGGTATCGAAGACGGTGTAGCTTTTGAATTATATTGGGCTGAATTTAATCACGACGACATTGTTAGACGCACAGTAGGTAGTCCTGTAAAATAATGTTTAGTAAGAAGTACATAGAAGAACTTCGTATTTTACATGCTGACAAAAAAAGACTTAGAGGTTTTGGCGGCAAAGTAAAAGACTTAGGTGAGTTTCACACTTACATGAGTAAGTGGGAACCTTCTAGTGTACTTGATTACGGTTGTGGTAAAGGAATAATACTTGCTAACCTAAAAGAGCAATACCCCAATTCAGGATTTGTAGGATACGATCCTGCTGTTGCATTGTATGCAAATAATGCAACTGAAGCAGAGTGTGTGTTTAGTAACGATGTATTAGAACATATCGAACCAGAATATATTAGTCAAGTTTTAGAACATATAAGTCATCTTGCTAAAAAATATATATGGTTAAGAATAGACACACTACCTGCCCGCAAAAGATTATCAGACGGACGTAATGCACATTTAATTATTGAAGATCAATCATGGTGGTCAACAACAATACAAAATAGTATTCAAGGCACAATAGTATATAATAATGTTAACAAAAAAGGAAAACTAGATGTCGCAATTGAGAGGTAATTTAATTCCAGGAGCTGCACTAATATACGAAAGAGCAGACGGAGTTGTATATGCAAAATATAGAGATACCCCACACAACAAAATTCCTCGATGGATTATTGGTGGTGATCCGGGTGGCGTTGCAAGAGCACAAGGCCATCTGTTAGACTATGCTGCATGGCAAGAGCTATGCGAAACTGCTCAAACTAACTTTACATTAAAAAAAATAATGGATAACTTAGTAACAACATACTATACCATTAAGGAGCAACATGACTAGTAATTATATTTTCACAAGCGAAAGCGTAAGCAAAGGACACCCAGACAAGGTTGCTGATCAAATCAGTGATGCATTAGTCGATGCTGGGTTAAAGAATGGTGACGAAACAACTCGTGTAGCAATTGAAACACTTGTAACTACGAACCACGTAACATTAGCAGGCGAAGTAAAAAACTTTAACGTAACCAAAGACGAAGTGAAGCAAATTGTTCGTAACAAGGTTAAAGAAATTGGCTATGAACAAGATGGATTTCATTGGGACAAATTAAATATCTATAACGAGATTCATTCACAAAGTGCAGATATTGCATTGGGTACAGACACTTTTGGAGCAGGTGACCAAGGACTTATGTTTGGTTATGCTTGTAACGACAATGAAGCAATGATGCCAGCACCAATTTATTATGCACATAAGATATTAGAGACATTAGACACTGTTAGACAAACAGTGGACTTTTTAGGTCCTGATGCAAAGTCGCAGGTAAGTATTGAGTATGAAGGCAACCAAGCAAAAAGAGTTGATCAAGTTGTTATTAGTACACAACACGCAGAAGGCAAGAATGAAATTGCATCAGCATTAGCAAGACAATCAGCAACTGCTGTATTAGGAGATTTAATTGATGAAAGAACTACATGGCATGTTAACCCTACTGGAAATTTTGTTATTGGTGGTCCTGACGGTGATGCAGGTGTTACTGGGCGGAAAATTATTGTTGATACTTATGGGGGTTATAGTCCTCATGGCGGTGGTGCGTTTAGTGGCAAAGACCCAACAAAAGTCGACAGAAGTGCCGCCTACATGGCACGATGGCTCGCCAAAAATGTAGTAGCCGACGATATGGCAGACTGGTGTCAAATACAATTAAGTTATGCTATTGGAGTTAAAGAACCTACTAGCATTTATATAGATAGTAACGGACATAACAGAAGCATTGAAAAGTTTATCCGTAACGAAATAGATTTAACACCACAGGGTATTATTGAACGATTTGATTTGTTTAACTTTACCCAATACAGTAACAATTGTGTTTATGGACACTTTGGAAATAAAAATGTTCCTTGGGAACGAATAGGATGGGATAAATCATGAGCGACGAACGATGGGTAGATGACGGTTTAATGTTAATTAAGTTACACGACTTGGCAAGAGAACAAGATAGTAAAGAGCTACGAGAAATAGCAGACAGGTTTAGTGATTTAGTAAACCGAGCCCAAGGCCGTAGACATTGGACCGGCAATGAATAAATGTAGTACATGTGGTGAGAGGGTATTTGAAATAAAATATCATACACCAGATCGCCAACATGTATTTTGTGATGCATATTGCTCGCATGAATATTATAAACAAAGGAAAGACTATGAGACATAAAATAGCAGGAGTACTATTCTTACTACTAGGAATATATTTTTTAATACCGGACTTAATGCCACCTTCGATGGGTGCAGGAGCGGCAATGGAACACAACATGCCAGCACACAACAATACACTATTGGGCATTGGCGAAATGACGTGGATGTGGTTTACAATGGCACTAGTACATTTCTTTATACGTGATTGTAATTGTAAGAGTTGTAAATGAGTAAGATCCAAGAAAAGCTAAATGGTATTATGGACGAGATACAAGAACTTATGGAGTCACATCCTAGAGCTCATCTCGAAGAAGGTACTAAAATTCATGAGCTATTGAATAAAGTAAGCATCTATTTTCAACATATGGATGATGAGAATAGAGATTATTATCAGTTCGTCCAACTGGCAATTGAAGAAGAAAAGGAATGGAACGTATGAGAATTATAGCAGGACCTTGCCAACACGAATCGTTGCCACAAAGTTTAGAGATTGCTCGAGAGTGTAAACGTGTATGCGACAAGCACGGCATTGAATATATATTCAAAGCAAGTTACGACAAAGCCAATCGTTCAAGTATGCAAGGTAAGCGTGGTATGGGTATGGAAGCAACACTCATAGACTTCTTAGCACTTAAAGTAGAGCTAGGTGTAAAGACACTAACTGACGTACACGACTATGTACAGATTGCACGTATTGAAAGAGAATTTAAAGATGCAGTTGATGTATATCAGATACCTGCATTCTTGTGTAGACAGACTGACTTGATCAAAGCAGCTTGTGCTACAGATAAAATTGTTAATATTAAAAAAGGTCAGTTTATGGCACCTTGGGATATGAAAGGTGTGCTAAGTAAAACTGAAGGCGCTAAAGACGTCTGGATAACTGAGAGAGGAACAAGTTTTGGATATAATACTTTGGTCGTTGATTATACTGGGCTCCAGTATATGCTTGAGCATTATGATGTACCTTGCGTTTTTGATGTTACCCACGCTGTCCAAAAGCCAGGCGGCAATGGTGGATCGAGTGGCGGCAATCGTGATTACGTTCCAGGTCTTGCTCGTGCTGCCTCTGCTATGGGTGTTACTAACTTCTTTTTAGAAGTTCACGAAGATCCAGAAATTGCGCCGAGCGATGGTCCTAATATGTTACACATAGAAGACTTTGAACAAGTTATATCAGATATAGTAACATACAGTTACCATCTAAATGAAAGACCAAACAAATGAGTATGAACCACGATGCAAAGCCTAAAGACGAAGAACTAGAACGTATGAAGGCAGAGTTTCTTGCCAAAGGCGGAACAGTTACTATAGGCAAAACTAAAGCCATGCCAAATGAATTAGGCATTAGCAACAACAGTTGGAATAATAAATTAACTAAAGCGGAAAAAGATGCAAAGGCTGGAAAATGAAAACAGCAATACTTATACCTGCACGTTACGGTAGCACACGCTTTGAAGGCAAGCCACTAGCTATGTTAGATGGCGTTCCTATGATAAAACGTGTGTATGACGCTTGTACAGCGTCTAAGATACCAACATACGTGCTTACCGATGACATGCGTATCTTTGATTTGTTTGGTCCTAGACAGTGTTGGATTGATCAAGAAAAAGAATATGCTAACGGTACAGAAAGATGTGCGGGCGCAATTACTGATTCAAACTTTATTAAGTACCTTGGACATTACGACAATATTATTAATGTACAAGGCGATATGCCTGATGTAGACGTTGCTATGATACAGCAAGTACAATGGCATCTACAACACTATCCTGTAACAACAGCGTTTACAGAAATGCCTCTTAATATGCAAGAAGATCCTAATACAGTTAAAATGATAAAAGCAGGCGACCAAGCTCTGTGGTTTGGTAGAGGCATTACTGGCTACGGTGATTGGCATTTAGGTATATACGGATATAGACGTAATGCATTAGAAATGTACTCAACACTTAAAGTAACACTAGAAGAAGATATTGAGCAACTAGAACAGTTGCGGTGGCTCAAAAACGGTTGGCAAATAGGTTGTTTGAGTGTACAATATAATGGAGTAGAGATAAACGCACCCGAGGACGTAGACTTATGGCACAAGATAAATTCCCAGTAAAAGATGTTTTAGCATCAATTGATCTAAACGGTAAAAGTGTTTGGAAAGAACTTTCTCCTGAGCAACGAAAGTCTGTAAGTTTTTGGTTGTTGAATAGATATGTTAGTTGTATTAAAGGTAGCCAGGAGAAACAAGAAATGGCAATCATGAAAGTTAATGAATACTATAACAAACATTTTAATACAATTGGTGTAGGTAAGGAAAACGGTCATCAACTATTAATGTGGCAATTACTATGTATTAGTGGCAACTGGGGAGACATACAGTTTCATCCATACTTAGGGTTTAAGAAGAAAGGTGGCAATAACAATAATGCAATCAAACTACTTGAACAAGTTTATCCAAATATGAAAACAGATGAGGTAGAACTACTTGCTGGAATATCTACAAAAAAAGAACTTAAACAACTTGCCGAAGAACATGACATTGCAACAAAACTCTAGTCCAAAAAAATTCGTATGCGAGTACTGTAACACAGGATACACTCGAGAGAAAACACTCTTGGTACATATGTGCGAACAGAAGCGTAGGGCATTACAAAAAGATGAAATGCGAGTACGACATGGATACTATGCGTTCAATCAGTTTTATAAATTAAGTGCTGGTGCTAAGAAAGATAAAACATATCAAGAGTTTTGCAAGAGCTCATACTATAATGCATTTGTAAAGTTTGGAAGTTTCTTAAATAATGTCAAACCATTGTATCCTGAAAAGTATATCGACTATGTTGTAACCAGCGGAGTTAAACTAGATCATTGGTGTCGTGAAGACATGTATGAAAAATATGCTATTAACTTAATACGCAAAGAAGGTGTCGAAACAGCTCTTGAACGTAGTGTAATGACTATGATGGAATGGGCTGAAGAAAATAATAGTGTGTGGAATCATTACTTTAAGTATATAAGTTTAAACAGAGCAGTATGGCACATTAAGGACGGAAAGATAAGTCCGTGGTTAGTATTAAATTGTAAAAGCGGAAAAGAAATGCTTGGCAAATTTAATGACGAACAGTTAGGGATGATATATAGTATTACTGATCCCAAACATTGGGCTGTACGTTTTCAACGACAACCATCAGATGTTGCACTTGTAAAAGAAGTAGCAAAGGAAAGTAATTTATAATGCCTGATATTGATATAGATTTTGCAGACAGAAGTATTATCTTAAACAAGATACAACACCGTGTGGCGAAACTAGATACAGGTAAAAAACATAACACTGGCGTTTATGCAACAGAGATTCCTCATAACCCAATTGACAATCTGAGTACTGTAGAACATAAGACCGCAGAAGATAGAGGATACTTTAAATTAGATTTCCTTAATGTAAGTATCTATAAAGATGTTGAATCAGAAAAACACTTAACAGAATTAATGGAAAGGACACCAATATGGCAACTTCTGGAACACAAGGACTTCGTCGACAAAGTATTTCATCTAAGCGGGCACGACAGTCTATTACAGCAATTGAAGCCTACTTCGGTACAACAATTGGCGGCAACACTGGCAATAATACGTCCAGCGAAACGATACCTAGCAAACGAAAGCTGGGAAAGGATAATGGACGAGGTTTGGATAAAACCGACAAACGGTGACTACTTCTTCAAGAAGGCACACGCATTTGCTTATGCAATGAGTGTTATAGTACATATGAATTTAATTTGCGAGCAAGTAGCTAATTAGTCTTTAGGCTTTTTTACTAGTTGTACTTGTTTACGTTTTACCCTCTTAATGCTTAGGTTACCTAAATTGACCGTTGGTCCAAGTGTAACCTTAACATCTTTACTATTCATAGTAATCATTGAATAGTGTAGCCCTTGAATTTCATTACGGAGAAAGATACTGATCGGTATCAACCGGTTACTTTCCCACCACCATATGTCACCTAATTCTAGTAACAACTTTTTATCTTCTTCTGTATGAAGTGATGTGTACACATACATTGTAGTAACGTACTGATCTTGATTTACAATGACACCGACGTACTCATTGCCACCGTAATGTACAACACTTATAAAGGGAAAATTTTCTTTAATATCTTTTAACAGCATTAGAACCTTTTTGTAATAAATATACTTATGTTAACGTCAAGGTATTTAGTTCCTAATCAGACTACAATTATTGCTAATGAAGCAGGATTCATAACGGAGTATAGACCAGTGTATCAAAGAAATCTAACAGTTTACAAAGGCATAGACAATGTGCTTGAGTTTCGTCTTAAAAACGGTGATCAAAAACCAATCGATGTCGCAGGCAAAACGCCTAAGTTTGTTGCCTTCGACGAAAACAAAAAATTAATTATTGAACACGACGGTGTGCTTAATGTCGGAGACGACAGTGCAGCAACAAGAGGCTTGTTCAATGTAACAATAACCGAAAGCGAGTTACTTAATGTTAAGCAACAATACTTGTCATATAGTCTATACCTAGTTGACGATACTACTGGTGCAAAAACAATTACATACAATGATGAAGCGTTCGGAGCAACAGGAACAATCTATGTAAGTGCTACAGCATTTCCTGGACCTGCTAACAGTTATAATATATCAACATTTACACAAGCTGATACAGTATGGAACAGTGAAACTATTACAGCAGAGCCAGCTATCAACGGTAACTCAGCATTACATACAGCTGCTATATACACAGATGAGTACATAGGTAATGTAGTGATACAAGGTACATTAGAAAATGCTGTTGACGGAACAACCCATTGGGCTGACGTTGCAACATTTTCTTTTACAGGAAGCGAGACAGAGCCTGTAGCAATTAATTTTAATGGTGTGTTTAACCATTTACGTTTTAGTACTAGTGCTGATCCAGATACAAAAATTACCAAAATATTAATAAGAAACTAAACATTTCGGCAATCAAAACTCATTGACTTCCTACACATCTGATGCTATAATAATAGCATGAGTATACTAATTGACACCGTCCTTGCCTACTTGCCTGCTAAGAGAAAACAAACTCCTAGCGGATGGTTGTCCTTCAATGCACCTTGCTGTATACATAACGGCACAAGTCCAGATAAAAGACAACGTGGTGGTGTGATACAAAATGAAGGTGGTATTAGTTACCATTGTTTTAATTGCGGGTTTAAAGCAAGTTGGCAACCAGGCAGAAACTTTTCTCATAAAATGCGTAAGCTCTTACAATGGTTAGGAGCACCTGATGATATAATCAATAAGGTTGGCTTAGATGTTATGAGAGAGAATGAAGGAGTTGAAGCAAAAACACGTATAGCTCAACTACCAACATTCAGTACTGTACCGTTACCAGATGATGTTATTAAGATAACCGATATAACAGACTTTAATAAGTTTAGTATGGCTGTGTTAGAATACATGGCTAGTAGAAACTTAAATGTAGATGATACATCATACTACTGGTCACCTAGTCTAGGATACCGTGACAGACTTATTATTCCGTTTTACTACGAAGGTAGAGTAGTTGGATGGACTGGCAGGTCAGTACTAGCAGACAAACAACCAAAGTACTTAACTGAAGTACAACCGGGATTTGTTTATGGAGTTGATGAACAAGGTCCACATAAAGTATTCACGATACTATGTGAAGGTCAACTTGATGCAATACATATCGACGGGTGTGCATTAGGCGGAAGTGAAATAAGTGACCAACAAGCAATGATATTAAATAGATTGCAAAAAGATATCATAGTTGTTCCTGATAGAGACAGTGCAGGTAGCAAACTAGTTGAACGTGCTATAGAACTAGGATGGGCTGTAAGTATGCCAGACTGGAAGCAAGGAATAAATGACATAGGTGACTGTGTCCAAGAACACGGACGTTTGTATACACTTTACAGTATTGTAAATGTTGCAGAAACAAGTCCACTAAAGATAAGATTAAAAGCCAAGAAGTGGTTTACATGAACAATAACGTAGGATATATATTATAACATGAGCACAAGACAAAATACAGATTACGGGTATGATATACAAAAAGTATATCTTGAGATGATGCTACAAGACGCAGAGAGTTTTGTACGCTGTCAGGCTGTGTTCGATCCAGATAGTTTTGATAGAAGGTTAAAAGTAGCCGCAGAGTTTCTTACTAACTATGTAACTGAACACAACACATTGCCCACACGTGACATGGTTAATGCAGCCGCAGAGCTACATGGTGAAAACAAAATGCGTGACCCAGGTGACTTAAATGAAAGTCACTATGATTGGTTACTAGCAGAGTTTGAAACGTTCAGTAAACACAAGGCACTAGAAGCGGCAATCCTAAAGAGTGCTGACTTACTTGAAAGCGGAGAGTATGGACAGTGTGAAGACATTGTTAAGAAAGCTGTACAGATAGGCTTACAAAAAGACTTAGGTACAAACTACTTTGCTGACCCAAGAGCAAGACTAGAAGGTATTAAGAGTGCAAACGGACAGGTAAGCACAGGCTGGCAAGCAATTGATAAGAAATTGTTCGGTGGGTTCAACAGAGGCGAACTGAATATATTTGCAGGTGGTTCGGGTGCAGGTAAGAGTTTGTTCTTGGCTAACCTAGGAGTTAACTGGGCAGAAGCAGGCATGAACGTTTTATACTTGACACTAGAGCTTAGTGAAGCATTGGTCAGTATGAGAGTAGACAGTATGATTACTGGCATACCTAGTAGAGATGTGTTTAAGAATATTGACGACATTGAGATGAAGGTTAAGATGATCGGCAAGAAGTCGGGTGCATTCCAAGTTAAGTATATGCCAAGTGGCAAGACGCCTAATGATGTAAGAAGTTATATCAAAGAATTTGAAATTAAAACAGGCAAGAAGATTGACGTATTATTAATTGACTACTTAGACTTGCTTATGCCTAATGGTGCAAAGGTTAGTGCAGAGAACTTGTATATCAAAGACAAGTATGTATCGGAAGAGCTACGTAACCTAGCAATGGAATTGAACACAGTGTTTGTTACAGCGGCACAGTTGAATAGAGGGGCTGTTGAAGAGATTGAATTTGATCACTCGCACATATCAGGTGGACTTAGTAAGATTCAAACAGCAGATAACGTGCTTGGTATCTTTACTAGTAGAGCAATGCGTGAACGTGGACGTTACCAGTTACAGTTAATGAAGACACGTAACAGTGGTGGCGTAGGACAAAAGATTGATCTAGGCTTTGATGTAGACACACTACGTATTATAGATCTAGATGAGGACGATGATGATACAAACAGCTTTGGTACAAACAAGAGTACTAGCAGTATTGTAAACACACTCAAGCGTTCGAACACTAGTACAAATACACAAGACCCAGGCGATGGAACTCCAGTGCCTAAGATAAAAGCAGAAGCTGACTCAACAGCATTGAGAAGTTTCATAAACAATTTGCCCGGTGATGATATTTGAGGTACTTGTTAGGACAGTGTGAATACAAATGGACCCATGCAGAACAGCCTATGGAACACATATGGGTACGGCAAGAACTAGGTGATGAACTATTCTTACAGTGTAATCAAACAGGCTTTGAACTTGTATACTCAAGATCAAACTCACAAACACTGCCCAGCGACATCTTCTGCCGTTGTGATATCTATGTGGACATTGAAGACTCAAAACAAAGCACATGGTTCGCACTTAAATATCCTAGGGCATGCCTGTTAAAGGAATATAAAAAGGAAACATCATGGTAATAACATACGACAAATGGCTAGGCGATGAGGACCTAGTACGCTTTCTAGAAAGACACTTCACTTATAAAACTCCACACTACTATATAGAGTATGCTGACAGTACTAATGCACCCAAGACTATATATGGTCGCAATGACAATCAAGAAACTGACAGTCAAATATTTTATTCAACAGACTTTGATCCTAACAATGAAATGATCAAGTTTCTAGTTATTAAAGCAATGGAAACAATAGAGGAATGTGCAGACTTTCCTAATATACAAGCCACACAACTAAACTGTGAGCGGGCTCATCTTACTGTACAACATCCTGGACAAGACATTGAATGGCATCAAGACGGTGGTGAAATAACTGCTGTATACACAGCCGCCACACCCGGTGGTGGTGAATTTGTGTTTGATACTCCTGGAGGAACACGTCGAATTGACTTTGCCAAGAACCAATTGTATGTGTTTGATGGCAGTCAACGACACAGAGCCGAAGCTCCTGTGGCCAAACGACCTAGAGTGTTGTTGGTTATGAAGTTCGGAACTATTTCTTAACTATATCTTTTTGTGGATCTCTACTGCTGGGTGGCGTAGATTTTATTTCTACTGTGCCTCTTTTGCTGGTATCATCTATAGTTATGTTAACACCCCAGTTGGTATTAGGACGAATTTCTGATTGACTGGATGTAAATGTTTTGCTCATACTGTATTTATCTAGGACATGTCTGCATAGCACGATCAATCACATCATAGTTATTAGCAACTGCTATGCCAGTTACGTATGTGTTTGCTTCTATTAGATCTACGTCTGCATCTATTGCGCCATCTAGATTGTGATCCAATAACAGCCAACCCACAAGACTCTTTAGCAACAACAGTTCTTCTAGACTGGGCTTGTGAGGCAGTAAAGGGTTTACTTCTACTACACAAGGATAACTTGAACCTTCCATTGTGGTATACACATCCAGTAGATTCATCAGCACAAACAAACTGATGTGTCTAGGTTCTAGAGGTTCTTTAAAATTTAGTCCATAAAAAGGATTGCGGTTGCGCTCAGCTATTTGATAGTCCTGTATGAGAACTCCATCCTTTTGAATCTGTTGTATATCCAAACCATGTGATAGTACATACTGTGGGTTCAGTCGAGCCAGTTCAATTCTAACATCAATTGGGGGTATGTGGGGTTTTGGATCTTGTGGTAGAGCCCTTGGTACTGGATCATGTGCCAAAGGATCCGTGTCTAGATTGTCTGCCCATGCTGTGGTAGCACACACGAACCAACACATTAGTAACAGCCTCATGCAGTTATTTAGCAAGCCTGGAAGGTCGGAAGCCCCCACAGCCGCAAAGCGGTTAACGCAGATTTCGGACAAAGCGCGAAGCGTTTTAAGCAAAATTTTTACCATCTAGTATAATGCTCTAGCATCCTCTACACTATGCGAGTTCTAGCCTAACCATAACGACAGACTAGATGCATAGCTACACAATAGCCCGTAAACTATGATTAACTATTTGATGAGTCTTAAATGTAAACTCTAGACTAGTTCCCACGCTAATCGTGCTGTACCTTTGTATGCTAGTAGTGCGTAGTGTAGGTCTGACTCAGTAGTAAACAACAGTGTGTTGTCGTTTGGTTGATCTGTATACACACCGCGTAACATTAGATCTGTAGCAAACGTAAATGTGTTTACATCCTGCATTAAACTGGTAGTAGCTGAGTCGTATTCTAGTGTTAGCGTATACATACAATTACTTATACTCCTTAGTGTGTACAGCCTAAAGTCTGACAACTCGCTTAGACTCCGTCGCTCGCTGTGTGTGAGGTAAGTATGTATATGACAATGTTTACAAATGATAAAACAGTAATAGCTGCTATACGTGCTAAATTGAATGAACCCGCAGGCAAGATGGTTACACAGCGTATGCTAGAGAACTATGTACAGAAAGAGTTTCCACAAATGAATATATGGAAGGCTCGTAGCGTAGTAAGAACAGTAATGACCGAAATGGGTCGACAGGTTCTATAAAAACTGTGTGCAAAAAAAATTAAGCCATCCTTAGATCTACACTAGAAGCAGTGTATACAGCGTGAGCACGAATGGGTATTTGAGGTCAAAAAAGCTGCGCTACGAAAAATTTAGGTGAAGTACTTACAGAAGTGAGGTGGTGATTTCTACTGCTTAAGGCTTTGTAAGTTGTTGTTATTACTACAGTTTATAAGCCCCGACCCCCCTCAAGAAAATTATTTTTTTTTCGAAAATGAAATCAAAAAAAAGCAACCGTTTCCGATTGCTGTTTTCCCACACTAAGTTCTTTCTATGTTCACGTAGCACTAGCTGTCTAGTGTGTTGTATACTACATGCTAC
>Ga0208897_1000063_pt1 | contig 57175 bp, 70 predicted proteins | sample ColrivemetaGS697_FD_187594 | JGI IMG/M metagenome (GOLD analysis project Ga0208897, IMG submission 187594) | Estuarine microbial communities from the Columbia River estuary, USA - metaG S.697 (SPAdes) (version 2) | ecosystem: Environmental > Aquatic > Marine > Intertidal zone > Estuary | place...
CGCTATGACTACTATCATGTAATCCCATGGGATTAGCGTTTTAATTTGCCACAAGTGGCCAACTTGTCATATAATGGACTCATGCCAACAGAGGCATACCGCACCGGACGGTCTCCGGATCACTTGTTTATTGGAGCATTCAAAATGGCTAAAACTACCAAAGCCCCCACAACTGTCGCCGCAACACGTAACGCGCAAGTTGGTTCATTAATCGGCGATGCCGGACGCGCCGCCGCGACCATGTTGCAAAAGTGCAAAGAGGCCGCCGCCATGGCTAGCGCACAATTGGATCCAGCCAAGCCTATCGGGGCACGGGTTGACGATGTTGTCGCGCTCTACGCGGACGACTTCAAATCAGCGGGTCACAATGTCCGCGCGTTATTCAAAGACGCGCTTACACTACACGCCGCCAGCACCGAGCCGGTGATCGTCCGCGCGAAAGGCAAAGCCGATAAAATGGAAGACGTACCCATGACCGCCGCTGACGCGATCAACACATCGAAGCATTCAATGCGCGATGCCGCGAGCCAAGTGCGCGCCGCCCATGGTATCGGACGGGTTCGCGCCAAAACCACGGCAACCAAAAAACCGAGCACGGCGCCAAACGCACCGGCGCCTACCGCGAGCGAGGTGGATCAATTCAGCGCGTGGCTCGATGCAATGCCCAACTATTTGAGCGATTCAGTCTATAACCCACGCATTGTAGCCGCTCTCATCGCCGAGGGTTGGACACTCTCCCGCGCGGCACGTGGAAAAGTGGTCACCGGAAAAGCCAGCGCATAATCCAAGGGTAAACCCTGAGCCCGCTCCGGCGGGCTTTTTTTCGCCGGAACTATCACTACTATCACACAAGCGCTGACTAACTACTATCAGGTGACGCACTACTATCAGGTGCTCTAGTGCGCGACTCGCTGCGCCCTGCCTAATCCCATGGGATTAACGACCGGTCTTGTGGGCAGGATAAGCGTGAGTAGTCAGGAGTAGCCAAGATAAGGGGATACTCCCCCCAGTATACGTTTAGCAGGTGGGTTTATAGCTGTCGCAACCCGCATGGTTAAGCCATTCTTGTTTTCGTGCTAAAGAATCTTTTCAGCCCACATGTGGCCAGGATAATAATAACGAATGAAATCAACGACTTACGGCAATATGACGGGCATAGGGGGTATATATTATATTTTTTAGTTAGTAGATTATATATATTAGAGCAGAACCTTTTAGACTCTGTCGGTTTCTAGTACGGTTTAGCCAACTCCACTTTCCACACCACATAAATTTCTCTCTCTTGCCAGAATCCGTACTAATTTACTAAAGTCAAGCAAATCAAGCACTTACGTCATTTTTCCCTGCTAAAGCCCTGACTATTAGTCAAGTATTCCCTGCTATAAACCCACCAAACCGCCCCGACCACTTGACTTGACAAGCTAGCCACAAGTGTGTAGAATGTAAGTTGGGTCGGGAAACCAGCGCTAGTGCTAAACATTAGTCGCCAACGCCTGACTCTATCCGGTCTTAATCCCATGGGATTAGGGCATAACTTGTTTACTTTTGGAGACTGCTATGATTTTACGTTTGTTGTGTTCTGTTGCTGACAGTGGGTACACTGCTAATGTGTATCGTGATATCGAGTGGAATGAGTTCCGCGTACGGTTCTATGATGTTCATGGTCACCTTGCCGAGTCCGACTACCACACCGATGATAAAGAGGATGCACTGGACACTGCCGCTAGCATCGTTGCTAAAATGGCGCACGGCAACCTCAGCGCTTGCTAAACCAAAGTCTTAATCCCATGGGATTAGGGCATAACTTGTTCACTTACTACTTGGAGTTCACCATGTCACACACTAATAGCGCAGTTGCAGACGCGGTTGTTAAAGACCTGAAAAGAAGCAGTCGAAGTATGATGGCTTCTTGCGATTCTCGTTACCCTGCGCAAAATGGGGCGACGTTTACATCTAATTTCTTACCGCTGTCGTATGCGTACAGCTACTCCACACGGATAGCCACTACCATGCAAAACGAACACACCGGCGCCAAGGAGTTGTGGATAACGCCGAGCTATTTCAGCGTGACAACCCAGAGACATAAACAGCACATACTAACTGCGTTCCGCGCGTGGTGTGCCAAGACGGGTCAAGACTACGAAAGCAATGTGTTCACCACAACTGCGGCAGAAAATGGTCGAGGACATCTACGAACTACTGCAGCATACGCCGAGCGCGGACTTAACGCCGTAGAAAACACCCTGACTGAGGCAGACAAGCCACGCTTGCGAGAAGGTACAAGGCGTGGGGTGTTGCATAGTGGCATTAACGCGCTTGACAACGTGCTCAGAAACCTGACGCTCAACGTGCCGACCCAGCACCAGCCGCTCGAGACAGTCCAGAGAGTACGCGACCTGCATGAGTTCATGACCAACACAGTAGCGCTACCGCTTGACGAGATGCGCGCGTCTGTCCGAGCTTACACAACCCTTACAACAGTCGGCAACGACTAACCACTTAACAACCAACTAATCCCATGGGATTAAGGAGAAAACAAATGAAAGCACACGAACTAACAGGAATCGACTTGAACGAAGCGGTCGCCAAGTGTCTGGGTATTACGCACACCCGCTTCCAAGGGCAAGTGGTCGATCAGGGCGGAAACCCACTCATGTATGACTACGACTGGTCAATAGCAGGCGAGATCATCGAGCAGGAGAAGATCGAGTTATTTATTCGTGACGAGAAGTGGTTCGCCTATTCAAGCCTGTCCACACCGGAGGATTTTTACGGAGAAACCCCACTGATAGCCGCTATGCGGTGCTATGTAGCAAGTAAACAAGGAGAGCAATGATGATTAAAGAAGTTGTACGAGTTGAAGGCTATTGGGTAGATGACGATAAACGTGTTGTCACTGCGCTGGTGCATCTAGGTAGTTGGGACGAGGTTGAAGGCGATGCCGACTCCCGCATCTTTTACTATATGGACGGCGAGCCGCTGACTGTTGGGTCAAGGATTGCCCAAGACTTTGTTGTAACTGCAATTGAAGGAGAGCAATGATGCCAATGAAACTATATGAGGTGGAGCTAAAGCGCACCAGCTACAAAGCGTACGTAGTCGAGGCTCTGGACGAGGGTCATGCCGAGAAGGAGGCGTGGAAGTTATTGGAGCGAGATGGTAGCGACAATGGCAACGCCCAATGGGAACTTGAATCTGTGGAAGGGTACGAGCTATGAAAAAGACCACACCATACAACACAGGCAAAGTCCTGATCGGTAAAGACTACGTACCAACAACTCGCCACGTTGTGAGTCAGGACATGTTCCGCTTGCAGTCTAGCCTGTTGGGTAAGCCAGAGCCGACGACGCCAGAGACTTGGATGCTTCGCTTTGTCGCAGCGTTCGCTGTCGTTATTATTGTTCTAGACCTTTTTGTTTGGAGACCATGATGGGATACAGATCAGATGTTAAGTACGTCCTGCTGTTCAAGACGGCAGAGGGAGCGTTAAAAGCAAAAGCGCTAGCCGAGCTAGAGTTTTCCGAACTGGATCACGGTCACGAAATTCTGTCTAATATGGAGAACCACGTCGAACCAGAAACAGATTTCCCGTACCGGATACAAGTGCACTACGACTATGTCAAGTGGTACGAGTCCGACCCTTGGGTGCGAGCGCAAGAAAACTTCATCAAGCAGTTCGACAGCAGTGACGAACAGCACGTATTTGTACGGCTGGGTGAAGATTACAGCGACTTTGAGACGTTCGAGGCTAAGGACGTATACGTCTCGGACTATATCGAGTACCACAGATCAACCGAGTTTGTTTAACTAATCCCATGGGATTAAGGAGAAAATCATGAAAGACCAAAACGTTATCGCTAGAGAGACCTATGTCCATAAGAATGGGCTTATGTATGAGATCGTCTGGGCATATGACGACGACTGCCGCAGTCCGCTCGAGATGAATGACTGTGGGGTTGTAGAGCACATGGACTGGAACCCAACCAATGAGGGTGCGCTCGAGGAGTACCTAGACCAGTACGACATTGGACTAGAGGAGGAGTCACGCCTGCGGCTTATGAGGGTTCTGCGCTCACCATCGGCTCGACACGGCAGGGAAGGGATTTACTACGACTACTTGGCTTCGCTCAACAAGGTGCATACTGAGTGGGGTGTCGAGGATCATGACGAAGTTGTGCGAGTTGTGGAGTCTGACTTCGAGTGGCTCAAGGGCTGGTACAACGACGACTGGCACTGGATCAGCGTGTCAGCAACGCCCATCGACCCAGATACTGACCGCGTGATGGAAGAGCATCGGCAATGGATCAACGGGTACGAGAGCAACATCCTTGACCCCAAGCACGACCAGTGGAGACTCGAGGCTATGAATGAGGTTGTGTCTGAGGTCGAGTGGACACGTCGGCAAGTAGATAACCCCAACCAGATGGAGCTTAGCTTCGCTTGACACGTACGCCACTTGTTGATATAATAATTGACATGGACTAGGGAAAACCCCTAGCCATAACTGGTTCACTTTCAACGTACTTAACTAATCCCATGGGATTAAGGAGAAAACTTATGTCTATCAAAAACAACGCTTTGCTTGTGTCGCTCACGGTCAACAAACCACAGATGACACAGAAGGACATCAAGGCGACAGCCGATGCCGAGTTTGCCAACAGTGCCCACGGTGCTGGGCAGTACCGCAAAGACTTGTACCCTAAGTCACTGGTCGCACCGATCACACAGGTCGAGTCGATGGCACGCTCTTATATAGAGCGCAACTCATACCCATGGGGGCGAGGCGAGGACTTGATCCCGACCACTAACTTCATGGAGTTTGCTGACCGTATGGGCAAGTTCGAGCTGGAGTTTGGGCAAGCCGTGACTGCGTTCCTCAACAACTGGAGCAACGTCATGCACCAAGCACAGCAAGCGCAGGGTGATCTGTTCGACGCCAATGCCTACCCCGACCTGCAAGACCTCAAATCGCAGTTCCGGTTCAAGGTAAGCTATCGCCCCGTTACCGACATGACAGACTTCCGCGTACAGATGCAGGAGGAGGAGATGAGTCTGCTGTCCAAGCAAGTCGAGGAGTCAACCCGCGAGGCTATGAATGCTGCCCTGCGTGCCCCACTGGAAAGACTCAAAGAAGTTGTGGCAAAGTTAAACGAGGCTACTGGTAAGGAGGATCGGCTGGTTGTAAACAAGAAGACTGGTGCGACTGACGTACGCTCGCCTATATTCCGAGACTCTATCTGTGAGAACATTGCCCGAGAGATCAACCTGCTACATGCGTTCGCTGACGTCCTGCCAGACAACGTACTAGACTTAGCGCGAACCGTCGCAAACTGCACACCACACCCGCAGTCTATGCGCGACGACCCTGCCAAGCGTAGTGAAGTCAACATGCAGACCAGCGCGTTGCTGGAATCTATCGACGCCATGTTGGAGGACTAAATCATGAGCAAAGTACAGACTTATTGCATCATTGACTTCCCTCATAGCATGGTATTTCCAGCAGAGGTTGCCGTGCAGTTGTTCCCCATGATTTGCCAAGGCGAGGCCGTGTCCTACGACTGGACTGAGAAGCAGTACAAGCGCGAGACTAACAGAGACACAGTGTCCCTTAAGCAGTTTACGCTTGCACAGTACGCCGAGGTGCAGTTAAACTCAGAACCCTAATCCCATGGGATTAACCGTGACTACTGCGGTCCAGTAGTAATTGTTTACTTGTTTATTTGGAGAATCATCATGCGTATTGCACACGTTACCCCCATCCTCGTTAAGCGTTATCTCAGCGAGAAGTCGCGTAAGCGCACCACGTTTCTGCGTGGTCCGTCAGGCATCGGCAAGTCCGAGGTTGTGTTTCAGACCAGCAAGCTCTTAGGCGAGCACGTCAAAGACTGGAAGGGTGTTGTCGATCTGCGCTTAGCTCAGATGGACCCGACTGATCTGCGCGGTATCCCCCACGTTGTAGAAGGTCGCACTGCATGGGCACGCCCTTCGTTCCTGCCAGAGTCCGGTGCAGGTATCTTGTTCCTCGACGAGATTACATCAGCACCCCCAGCCGTACAAGCTGCCGCGTACCAGTTGTGTCTGACACCAGAAGACTTCGGCATACCGCCCGAGTGGATGGTCATTGCCGCTGGCAACCGCAAGTCTGATCGTGGCGTGACGTTTAATCTAGCCGCTCCCTTGCAGAACCGTATGTGTGACATCAGTGTTAGCACGACGACTGACGACTTCACCTCGTACGCAGTGGGTAAGATTCGCCCAGAGATTCTGTCCCTGTTGCAAGATCGCCCTGACCTGTTGCATAAGTTCGAGCCTACTGGTGACATGAAGCCGTTCCCATCACCTCGTGCATGGTTTGCCGTGTCCGATACCGTAGACCTAGACTTACCCGTTCAGGATCGTGTGGAGTTAATTACGGGTGACGTAGGTGAGGAAGCCGCTATGATCTTCGAGACGCACTTACGTGTCTGGGAGTCCATGCCACGACTCGACGACATTCTCGCTGGTAAGCCAGTCAAGATGCCTAAAGAGCAGAACGTTCGTTACTGTATTGCTATGGGCTTGGCTACCCGACTCGACGCCAAGAACTTCGACAACGCATGGGCGTTTCTCGAGCAGATGCCGGGCGACATTCAGACGCTGACGATCAAGCTGGCGCACAAGCGTGACAAGTCTATCTCCAAGTCACCAGCGTTCAGCAAGTGGGCAGTGGCTAACCAAGCGGCATTCAGCATGAAGTAAGTATGATACGCCACCCATATCAGGAGAAAGCAGAGCTAGTATGGGAAGACCATGCGCCCGTCGCTTTCCAAGCATATACCCAGAAGCGTGTAAATTACAGGTCTGCAAATAAGTACACCATACGTAATTTATTCGCTTCGATCATACTGGTGGGAGAAGACAATGCGTTTTTAGAATCTGCAGGATATGTTGTCACGCGGACTTGTTTCGATGAGATAAGGGTATTTGATACCTTGCGTGTGGCGAAAATTTATGTAGAATCTCTATTCGCATTAGAGACCATAGACTAATCCCATGGGATTAAGAGAACTTGTTTACTGGAGAATACTATGAGTAATTTAACTGGACGAATCGACTTAGCATACAGCAAGCTAGGTTTGCGTGAGCCGTTCATCGCGGCTGTCATGACTCGTGTTAAGCGTGAGGTATCGGACACTGTGCCTACCGCAGGCACTAACGGCACATGGGTTAGATTCAATCCTACGTGGTGCGAGCCACTGACTGACGAGGAGCTGTTCGGTCTTGTCCTACATGAGGCATGTCACGTTGTGATGATGCACATGTGGCGCCGAGAGGGTCGTGATATGCGTATCTGGAACACCGCCAACGACGCGCTTATCAACGCCTACATCAAGTCACGTGGCTGGCAGTTACCCAAGGGTGGCGTCCATCTCGACTGGGTTCGTGAGGAACATAGCTCCGAATATGTCTACGCCAAGTTGCGTGAACAGCAACAAGAGCAACAGCAAAAGAGCGGTGGGTCTGGCGACGAGGGTGAGGATGACGGCATGGGTGCTGGTGGCTTCGATGGCCAAGGTGACCTAGAGGATGCTATCGACGAGGCTACGCGTGTTGACCTAGAAGCGACAATCATCGCCTCTGCAAAGATGGCTAAAGAATGTGGGCAAGGGTCTAGCTTGATTGATCGCGTACTGGACAACGTTGGCGCCCCCAACGTTAACTGGACGGATGTAACTCGCTCTATGCTTACCGAGAGTTCTGCGGCTGACTACACATACATGCGCCCATCGCGCAGGTTCATCGGCTCTGGTCTGTACCTGCCGTCTCTGCGCACTGAGGCGCTAGGTGGCTTGGCTATCGGGTTCGACACGTCTGGGTCTATGGGCAAGAAAGAAGCCGACCGCATCGGTGCGGAGCTGCAAGCTATTGTCGATGACTTATCCCCTGCGTTTGTCGAGGTCGTGTACTGCGACTCTAGTATTGCGCGAGTAGAACGGTTCGAGCGTGATGACCCGTTAGTGCTTCGTCCAGCGGGTGGTGGCGGTACGCGGTTCAAGCCTGTGTTCGACCACTTCGCAAATACTGGCGACAGCTACTGCGGCATGATTTTCTTTACAGATATGGAAGGCGACTTGCACGAGTGCGAGGAGCCTGAGTACCCCATGATCTGGGCGGACATCGGTAGTTCGCATCCTGAAGCACCGTTTGGTACACGGGTTAACGTACCTTTGTGAGAACAACATGAATCCTAAATTTGAACGTGAATTATTTAATCGCCTAGTCCGCATCGAGTCCAAGTTAGTTCGAGGCTTTGAGGAACTAGGCGTGAATATCGACGCCGACTCTGCATGGTTGTCGATAGACGAACCTTCTCGTAGCGTGTACGTATCTACGCTGGGCAGATCATTGACTGTCTTGCTATCGGACATGGCACGAGCAGGCGCCACGCAAGTGGGCAAGGAGTACAACATCGTGCATCGTGGCGATGTTGTCGGAACAATTGTGTTCAACAAACTATCATAACTTTTGGAGAATCATCATGGCTAAATCACTAGCACAACGTATCGCTACCCTTATCGACAAAGGGCTAAGCAACAAAGAAATTATTGCGCGTTTGAAGTGCAACCCCCAGAGTGTCTACAACACCCGCTACGCTATGAAGCAAAGAGCAAAGCCAACCGCCAAGCCTAAGCGCAAATACGTACGCAAGCAACCTGTACAAGTAGTTGTACCAGTACCGCCAGTGCCCGCTAACCTGCCAACTGAGATCATCGAGTCGCCAGAAGTTCGCGCACCACTCATCACTCCGCACAACGAGCCTAGCCTGTGGGAGCGTATCAAGTACTGGCTTGCCATCAAATGAAAGGCGGTAAGAAGCCAGCTCCGCGTGTTGATGCTTACTTGTTTGCCAAGACTTGGAAGATGTTCGAGATGGATAAGCAGTTATCAGCACACGAGTTGGTGGAAATCTTAGAAGTATCCAAACGTACCGCTTGGCTATGGCTACGTACGCTCCACGAGATGCGTTGCATCCACATAGTCGGGTGGTACAAAGATACTATAGGTAGGGATCAAACCCCGATCTATGCAAATGGTGATGGGTTTGACAAACCTAAATCAAAGCGCACACCACAAGACCGCAAGCGCAAGTACTACGAAAAGAAAGCCAGACTGGCAAGGGAGAAAGCAAATGAACGACCAAATTACGGAGCTTAAGAGGAAGTGCTGGGACAATCAGACCGAGCGGCTGGACGTAGAGAAGCTCGCCAAGTTACTTCTGGAAGATGTTATGTCTATCTGCGAAGACCTTGGTGACAAGGGTATGGATGGTCATTACTGTGTCGATGCGATTGCAAAAAAGTATCAGATGCATCAGTGGAGTACGTAATGAACCGCCCCGACTCACCCTGCATTGCTGTATGCACAACGCTGTATGACGAAGTGTGCAAGGGCTGCGGTCGCACGTTCATGGAGGTGGCTAACTGGCCCTTTATGGATGAACAAGAGCGCGAGGTTGTGTGGCAGAGGATTGAGACAGAAGCCACAGCTTGGCGATATACAAAATACAAGGAGAGAACATGAAAACAGTACTGAAACCTAAGACCGAGTGGGGTAGCTGGAAAGAAGAGCTAGTCGTTGCGGCGAAGCGCACTTTCAAACCAATGGAGGGCAGCTACCACCCCCACGAATTGAGCGCTCCCGCTACACGACCCGGCGCCGATGACCACATGCAGTACCCGAGCCGTAACGGTAACACGTTGACGTATCGAGACGGTCGAACAGAAAGGGTGAACAAGTGAAATGCCCTGTGTGTGAAACTTGGACAATAGTGAAAGAAACTCGCGCGCGAGTTGATGGGTCCAAGCGGCGGTCTTATGAGTGCGCGAATGAACATCGGTTTCGGACGTCTGAGACGGTCACTGCGGTTAAAGACGACACGCGCTACGTTAAATTTGTTAGGGTAAACCATGAGAAAACGCAGTAAGTACCGCCCCAAAGGCGTTAGGTTAAACACTCTAAGTTATGTAGTGGAGAGCATGACCCCTGTGGGGCAGTGCGGCGGGGCGTTAGTGGACATGCAAGTGAAGAACCACTCTGCACTGACTGAGTTGACCCAAGGGCGAGCGACCAAGGATGACATCTCAGTGCTTATAGCTGCCGTAAACATGACGGAAGCCCTGTGCCGCCGTGGGTTTGGGCAGGAGTATAACGACATCATTCGAGACGGCTTGACCGCCTTACGTGCTGTTGGTGGCAGGGGGCTTGCCTCGGGCCGGTACATACTGAAAGCTGCTGAGATGCAGGCGATGAATGAGGTAATGCAGTTGCATGACGCTCAACTTGAAGTGATAACTATAAAAGATATGGAGTTGGCAATAGCCGACGTGTATGAAGAAGTGCGTAACAAACGGGCTACACCCATAAAGGAGATCACATGACGACAGTTAAACAGGAGATGGATAAGACGGACAAGATGGTTCGGCGGGTACGGGCGGGGGCGACGCCACCGCAAGACGATACCCCCAAAAAAGAACCTATCGACTGGCGCGAAGAATTTAAAGACGAGTGGGATTATCACGGTATCATTTACACAATCGGCAAGACGCTGGCTTGGGTGCTGGTTTTGTCGGTTATGTTTGGTGTTATTTACGGCAGTCTTATTACGGAGCAGATATGAGAACATACGAACGAACCCCAGAAGAGCTTGCTTCTGCAGCACGTAAGGTAGAACTTGTGCTGAACATAGCTGGTAACGGTAACGAACAGATCAATGTTCTTGCAATCGCGCTATCTAACGCAGTCGTAGAACAAAGCCTAGACATGACTAGTGTAATAAACGGGCTTACTACGATATATCTTGATATGGACGAACGTTTCAGATCAACGGAGGACGATGATGATGATTACTGAAGCAGAACGGGAGTTAGACTTGCAACTAGGAGACATGATTCGTGAAAACAACGTACTCAAACAACGGCTCGAAGCAGCAGTCACAGAAGCACTGCGACTCCGACATAAACTCGAGCACATTTACGCCCTCAGCCAACTGGCCCTTTCCGAAGACGTTACCGAACGAGAAAGAAATCCAGCGCCGATTACGCACGCAGACAAAGCGGCGTATTGAAGATACAGAAGAAGCACCATTTTAAGGAGAGTGACATGGACGGATTTAATGGCACGAGCGCCGACGACTTACAGTACGGCGGTACGCACTACAAAGACATGACCATACAGCCATGGACTGTTATGGAAGCGGTGCTGACACCACAAGAGTTCATTGGCTTTTTGAAGGGAAACATCATAAAATACAGTCTGCGCCAAGGGAAGAAAGACAGTCCTGACGCTGACAAAGCCAAACACTACATGCAGAAGCTCGAAGAGTTTGAAAACAACTTGATGTGGAACACTAAGAAGTAAACTTTTTAATACGGGCGTACTAGCCTTGTAGATGTGACTGTACGCTTACGCGACAAGTTTTTAAGTGGACTTGTCGACACCTTAAACAGGTGCGGCGGGCGCCTGACGAATCTACTACCCACCACTTATTTACTTGATGAAAGAACACAATGGATATTTTGACTCTAGACTTTGAGACGTATTACGACAAAGACTTTTCTTTGTCAAAGATGCAAACAGATGCTTATGTTAACGACCCGCGCTTCGAGATTGTGGGCGTTAGTATTCTGAAAAACGACGAGCCAGAAGCAACGTGGTTTAGCGGTACGCATGAAGATACACTCGCGTGGATGCACGCGAACTACGACTGGGAAAACTCAGCTGTACGCTGCCACAACACGCTGTTTGATGGGTACATCATGACGCAACGCTGTGGTATCAAGCCGAAGTTGTGGATGGATACGCTCGGGCAAGGTCGCATGTTGTTGCCTTATCTGACATCGCACTCACTCGCTAACCTAGCTAAGCAGTTCAACCTACCCGCGAAGGGTACAGCAGTTACCCGTGCTATGGGTAAGCGCCGCTTGGACTTTAATCCCATGGAATTAGCGGAGTATGAAGAGTACTGTAAGCATGACACGTGGCTGTGTCGTGAGCTTGGCAAGCGGTTCGATCCGTTCACCCCGGCGCTAGAGTTAAAGCTGATCGACATGACTATACGTATGTTCACTGAGCCTACGCTGGTAGGTGATGAGATCAAGATGGAGCAGCTCTACAAAGACGAGGTTGTTCGTAAGGACGCCCTGCTGGCTTTAGCAGAAACAAACCGTGAGATTATTATGTCGAACGACAAGTTCGCCGAGCGACTACTTGAGCTAGGGGTTTCTCCGCCACGCAAGCAAAGTAAGGCGAACCCAGAAAAGCTGACCTACGCGTTTGCCAAGTCAGATAAAGCGTTCACTGATTTACTAGACCACGAAGACAGCGATGTTCAAGCACTCGTCGCCGCGCGGCTTGGCGTAAAGACTACCATTGCTGAGACTCGTGCGCTTAAGTTTCTGGAGACCGCGAAACGAGGACCGCTTCCTGTGTACCTCAACTTCTGGGGTGCTAAGACTACAGGGCGATACTCCGGCGGCAACTCGATCAACTGGCAGAACATCCCTGCGCGTGGTCCATCGGCTGGTCTACGTGACGCGCTTCAAGCCCCTGCTGGGCACACGGTGTTGGTAGGTGACTCATCGAATATCGAGCTTCGCACTGTGATGGCGTTAGCTGGTCAGGACGACGTGCTAGAGAAACTGCGTAATGGTGTCGACTTGTACTGTGACTTCGCTAGCCAGTTGTTCGGACGCGAGATTACCAAGAAAGACAAGGGCGAGCGGTTCCTCGGCAAGACCGCCATGCTGGGTCTACAGTATGGTGCTGGGGCGATGCGGTTCATGGACATGGTACGGCTAGCCAAACGCCAAGACCCGACTGTCGAACTTATAGATGAAGACCGCGCTCATACTATTGTGGACTTGTACAGGCTTGTGCACCACAAAGTGGTGGATTTATGGCGTCGGTGCCATGACGTGATCCTGCCTGATATTGCTAACGATTGTTCGCTCATTAACGTGGATGTAAATGGGTGGTTTATCACCCAGAACGATGGCTTTGGCAGACCGGGCGAGCCCGGAGTCATGTACCACGACTTACAGACAGACGGCAAAGAGTGGACGTATTTGATGGGGAAACAACGGGTTCGTATCTTTGGGCCAAAAATTGTAGAAAATTTATCCCAACATGCTGCAATGCGGATCGTTATGTGGCAAACTGCTCGTATCAATCAGCGCTACCCAGTTAAGCTATCCGTCCATGACGAGGCTGTCTGTGTGGTGCGTAACGACGAACTTACTGAAGCCCGTGCTTACATGGAAGAGTGTTTATCTATGACGCCACCTTGGTGCCGTAGCATACCCGTTGCGTGTGAGACAGGCGTTGGTCCTTCATATGGAGATGCTAAGTGACCCAACCTATGCCGCTGTCTTTCAGCAGACTATCTACATTCGAGCAATGCCAAGCGCAGTTTGATTACTTGTACGTATCCAAGCGGGTACAGAACTCTAGTAACGATGCGTCTGAGTATGGCAATCGAGTACACGAGCTACTGGAAGCTAAAGGTAAAGGTGAGCTAGACGAAGCGACGCTATCCATAGAGGGGCAACAAACGCTAAGCAAGTGGGGGCACATAGTCGACAAGATTCTTGCGCGTGACGGCACGAAGTACTTCGAGTACCAGATGGCTGTTAGCCGCGCGCTAGAACCTGTTGATTGGTTTGCAAAAGATGTATGGCTTCGATCCATTGCTGACGTGCTTGTAGTTGATGGCGACACAGCGTATTGCTTAGACTACAAAACAGGCAAGGTGAAAGACAATCCGACCCAGTTGCAGTTGTTCGCAGCTATGGTTATGTGGCATTTCCCAGAAGTAAACACGGTGAAGACTTCATTCATCTGGCTTAAGTTTGACGAAGTTACAAACTCAAAATACGAACGACGGTTTCTTAGCTCGCTTTGGCGCGCACTGGAACCACGGTTCGACAAGGTACAGGAAGTTATAGACATGGGTGTATTCAAAGCCACGCCGTCTGGGCTATGCCCATGGTGTCCGGCTAAACATATATGCCCTGACGCACGACTAAAAGGTAGAAGATGAAAAACGAAGGCGATGTCAAAAAGATTGTTAAAGAAACCCTCAAGAGTTCTCCAGTTTGCTGGTGGTTTATGCCTCCTGCCAACGGCTATGGGCGCTCTGGTATCCCTGATTTTATTGGCTGTGTTAACGGCTATATGTTCGCTATTGAGACTAAGTTTGGTCGGGGCACTACGACTGCTAACCAAGATCGAGAAATCGCCGCGTTAAGTCAGGCAGGGGCGCAAGTTTGGATTGTCCGTGAGACAAGCGTTGACGTATGGGAAACAGAATTTAAGGCGTGGATAGCACTATGCTCGTAATACCAGAGAAACGTAAGATCATTATTAACAGCACGGAGAACGATGCTGTAGCTAGTGTGATGCCGCACGCGAAGAAGTTTACTCACAACGGCGATAGCATGGTCGCTCTGCCTTATGGGGTCGACGAAGCAAGAGTACTAAAGAACTTAGGTTTCAATGTACCAGCTCCAATTACGCAGTACTACAACTGGCCCGCTCGGTTTACGCCGATGGAACATCAGAAAGAAACCGCTGCATTTTTGACGACTCATAAACGTGCGCTATGTCTGAACGCTCCGGGCACAGGTAAATCCATTAGCTCGATTTGGGCGGCTGACTTTTTGCTGGAAGAAGGCGTGGCCAAGAAAGTTCTCATCATCGCGCCCCTATCTACGGTGAAGGTCGTTTGGGGGCGTGAGCTTAAGCATCACTTGCCGCACAGGTCGTTTGTTATCTGCACAGGGACTAGGGAAAAGCGCTTGCGCTTGTTGGAGACACCGGGCGTACAGTACGTCATCATCAACCACGATGGCTTCACTAACATGCAGGCGGATTTAACTGGCTTTGATGTGGTCATATACGACGAAGCTACAGCGCTTAAGACACCGGGTAGTCAACGGTATAAGATATTTTCTCGCTGGATGCAGGCGCATCAGCCGTGGTTGTGGATGCTGACGGGTACACCTATATCCCAAACACCAGCCGATGCGTGGACACTGGCAAGACTTGTTGACTCACCGATGTGCCCTAAGAGCTTTACTACGTTCAAAGACTTGGTGATGCAGAAAGTGACGACGTTTAAGTGGATACCAAGACCTGATGCGCTAGAGACTTGTAAGCGAGTACTTCAGCCATCTATTCGGTTTTCTTTGGATGAGTGCAAAGACCTGCCAGATACTAACTTCGTTGGGCGCAAGACATCGCTTACTAAACAGCAGGAGAAGGCGTTCAAAGAGATGCAAGACAAGGCGGTTACAGTTTTTGCAGGAGGAGAAGTGACAGCAGCTAACACGGCTGTTATGCTCGGCAAACTCTTACAGATTTGTTGCGGAGTTGTCTATGGGGAAGATACTACTATTGCAATAGATGCCAGTGAGCGGTATAATACACTTACTGAGTTACTTACTGAGATCGGCGACAAAGCGATCATATTTGTACCGCTGAAAGGCGTGCAGCACTGGCTGGTAACTAAGCTTATTGCTGACGGCTTTGATGTAGCAATGGTAAACGGTGACACAAGTAAGAAAGACAGAGATCAGATATTTAATGACTTTCAGTACACAGACAAGCCGAAGATTCTGCTAGCGCACCCCAAGGTTGCGGCGCATGGTTTGACGCTTACGAGAGCTAAAGATATTATTTGGTTTGCTCCAATTTATTCACTTGAGATGTATGAGCAGGCTAACGCTAGGATTCGCCGGTTGACAACAACGGGCAAAACGTCTGTGTGGCACATCTGGGCCACCAGCTTCGAGGCAGAGTTATACCGCCGACTCCGCGCGAAGCAAAGTACACTGGCGGAGTTTTTGAGTTTGGTGCGTGGCATCAACAGTGACGAGCAATAAACGAGGTGACTTAATGAATTACAACGAAGCAACAGAAAAGTACCTGCGGGTACGAAAAGAAATAGACGATCTTGAGAAAGCACACAAAGCAGAAAAAGCCAAGATGATGGAAAAGCTGCTGATGCTGGAAAGTTGGATCACTGCTAAGGCACAAGAGGATGGGCTTCAGACAATCAAGACGCCATTTGGTACTGGCTACTGGTCAACCCACCACACTGCCACCGTTGCCTCAAGAGAAGAGTTTTTTAGTTTCTGTAAAGAAAATGATGCGTGGGATATGGTCGAGTCACGCGCGTCAAAGCTAGGAGTCAAGAGTTACATCGAAGCTACTGGCGCACCTCCACCGGGGGTAAATTTCTCATCGACTCGTGTATTTAATCTTCGTAAAACTCAAAACAAGGAGTAACCTAATGAGTAACGTAGCAACAGTCCCAGCGCACATTGCAGCGCGTATCGCAGCCCGTCAACAGGCAGGCACTAAGTCCGCTATCACAGCCGCTATTGTGGGTGAGGGCGGGGTAAGTATTCCACGTATCAGCATTCGTGCTGGTCGTTATCGCTTGAATGAAGACGGTGTCGAGACAACCGTAGGTGTGACGCTAGACACAATCATCGTGGGCGCGAACAATCGCGTATCCAAAGTTTTCTATGCTAAAGCATTTGACGCATCAGCCGAAAACGTGCGCCCTGATTGCTGGAGTAATGACGGCCTGAAACCAGACAGCTCCGTAGCCTCCCCCGTGCATTCCTCTTGCGCAGATTGCCCGAACAACGTTCTGGGCTCTAAAATCCTGCCATCTGGCTTCAAGTCTAAGGTGTGCGCTGACCAACGCCACTTGGCTGTGGTAGCGGCAGCGGACCCCAGTAAGGTGTACAGCCTGACCGTGCCGCCGTCTGGTATGACAGGGCTGCGTGAGTACTTTAAAGACCTAAGCAACTACGGCATTGCACCAGAAGAAGTAGTAACTGAGTTGGGCTTTGACGATCAAGCAAGCTACCCCAAAATTACTTTTAAGCAAAAAGGTTACGTGCCAGAGAAAGCTATCTCCCGCGTAGACAATTTGTTACTGAGCGATAGTGTCAAAATCGCAACACGGCAAATGGCCCCTACTAAAGCGGGACCGGCGTTATCAGCTCCTAGCACCGCTAGTGCCATGTTGTCTCATGTTGACTCATCTGGACCCACAGCTGACGAAGCATATGGGGAAGAAGAACCTATCCAAGCAAAATCTGTGCAAGCTAAACCTATGGTTTCCCCTGTGAAGGCATCGGATGAATTAGCTGCTAAGATCGACAGCCTCTTCGACGAGTAATAGAATAGGCGTTAGCATACGCCCCGGCTGGTCCGGGGTTTTTCATCTAGGGGCATGTTTTGGATACAAAGAACTTTCTTACTCGCATATTCGCCCAGACAGACGAGCTAGTTATCTGCACACATAGACCTGATTCAACAGGTAGAGACCAACGCGGTATCTTCTGGAACCGAGGGTCGTTCGCAGATATTGACGATGCTGTAGCCGCGATACAGACTTGGGACGCGGAACCCAACACCACGGTGTATTACACGGTCGGCGCCTTTGCCAACCACGCGTACATGGATGGTGACAAAACAAAGTGGACACGAACACAAGCAAACGCGACGTGGTTTAAAGCCCTCGCACTGGATTTAGACATCGGTGCCGACAAGCCATATGCAACACAGTCGGACGGCTGGAAGGTGCTTAGTAAAGCGTTGGGTGACATTGGCATGCCGGGGCCGATGGTCGTGTCTTCTGGCAACGGGATTCACTGCTATTGGCCGCTTACAGCCGCCATCACTAAAGAGGAGTGGATTGAGACTTCCATGGCGCTACGACTGGCGCTTGAAGAGCACGGTGTCGAGATAGATACCAGTAAAATTCACGATCCTTCTATGGTGCTTCGCCCAGTGGGTTCTCACCACAAAAAGCAAATACCATACAAGGTTGTCGAGTGCAAGCGGGATTGTCCTGATTACGAAGTTGACTCACTTAGGCAAGTACTAAGCAACTGGGTAGGCAAAGCCATAGCGAAAGCGAAAGCATCGAGGCCAGCAGGGGGGCGTAAGAAGTCTTCCATCATAGACGCGGTGCTTAACTCAAACAACGTACGCATCGAGGAAGTTGGCAAGCGCTGTAATCAAATTGGTAAGCTGATTGAATCAGGTGGCGTGCTGGACGCCGCTGGTCGCAAAGTGGAAGAGCCTCTATGGCGCTTGTCTATGGGAGTGGCTAAGCATGCTACGGACGTTCAAGCAGCGGTCATTATGCTCGCTGGTAAACACGAAGAGTTCGATCTCGACGCTAGCTTAAGTAAAATTGACGGCTGGCATGGTACTGGTCCTACGACCTGCTTAAAATTTGAGCAGTTATGTCCGAGCGGTTGTGATAGTTGTCCGTACCGTGGCAAGCTGACGAGCCCAGCGCAGCTATCTGTTGTGACCGAGACAGAGATTGTTGACGAAGAAGGCGTCGCCAAAGAGTACACCCTGCCTAGAAATTACGTGTTGCAGAACGGGCAGATATACATCGAGAAGAAAACCGAAGTGACGACCACCGACGTTAACGGTAACGATGTAGCGCAGGAGCTGATCGAGCATGAGTTGGTCAGCCCATACGAGATGCACATCACTGGCGTCTACCATGACCCAGTTAGTAGTAAGTCAGCGTTTAAATTGATTATTAAATACCCCATGTCTGGGTGGGTTGAGCAAGAACACGAGATGCCAGTGCTGGCAAGCATTGGTAAGGACTTCTCTACGTTCTTATTGAACCGGCAGGTATACATAAAAAACGTGGGGGCACAGGAGAAACTGAGGAGTTACCTAATGGACTACTTAACAATGGTGCAACAGCAGACACCAACAGGATTGGATTTCACTAGCTTTGGCTGGCAAAAAGACGGCTCGTTCTTGTGCGGCGAAATTTTATTGGGCTCTGACACAACCGATATGCGCTTGCGTGGTAACGCGGCGATCTATGGCCCCCTGCTCGAACGCAAGGGTTCTCGGGATGAGTGGGTACGCGCTATGGCACTACTCAACAACCCCGGCTCAGAAAACATCCGTGCCTGTACGCTTATCGCTGCCGGTGGGCTGATTGGTTTCGTGGGCGGTAACTCTACGGGTGTAGTGTCTATCTATTCGACCGAATCATCCACAGGCAAGTCCTTGTCGCTTATCGCTGCAAACAGCTTAGTTGGTAGGCCGAAGGCATTGTTCTTGGCGAAGAACGACACACAGAACGCCCTATATAACCTGCGTGGAATGTACAACCACCTACCTGCATGTATTGATGAGGTGACAACTGGCAAGGACGATGATCTTGTGGATATGACCTATATCCTAAGTCAGGGTCGTGAGAAGATTTCCATGACCAAAGACCGCACCCTGCGTGAACCAGTGACATGGAATAGCGTTACGTTCATGACCACTAACATCTCGATTCATCAGAAGTACGAGTTCGCGCAAGCTGGTTCTGACCCGCTAAAGGCACGGTGCTTGGAACTTCCTCAGCACGACCGGGTGTTCGTCTCGGTGATGGGGGACAACGACTATGTAGCGCGAGAGTTCTTTGATCTGGTGATGAACAACCATGGCTGGGCAATGCCAGAGCTAGCGCAGATTATTATCGACAAGGGTGGGCCACAAGATGTGTGGAAGTGGGCGGAATCATCTTTCAATAAAACGTTCGGCTTTGAGTTTGAGCCGCAAGAACGGTTCCACAGGAGCAACATTATTTCTGCATGGGGGATGGGGCGTATTGGGGAGGCATTGGGGTTATTCCCGTTCGACATTAAAGGCACGATTGATTTCTTGCTGAGCCATATTACCCGTGCACGGAAAGACGCCAAAGAAAATAAGATCGACGTGTTCGACATCATCGGTCAGTTCTTATCTGAGCACAACGACCAGCTTGTACAGTGTCGGGAGAAGTACGGATCGGGCGTAGAACAGGTGACTATGCCAGCACCGGAAAAGGCTGTAGCCCGCATCAAAATATCGTACGACGACAATACAGATGTGATGCCCGGTAGCATGGCTGCAATCAACAGAGAAAAGCTTCGTATGTGGCTAAAAGCCCGTAATGACGGAATGGATCGTATTGAGCGTGAATTAGAAGACGCCAACGCGCTAATCCGTAAGAGCGAACGCATTACAATGTTCAAGGGCTGTCCTAAGACGGCTCCGGGGCAGGCAAAGGCAATCATCGTAAGCCTGAATCACCCCCGTTTCGCAGAGACTGTAACTAGCAAAAAGGCGCAAAGTAAAACCACTTTAGCCGTACTACAAGGATCAACAGCAGCATGAGTATTGAAGCAATCGAGTTATGGCATAAGAGAGCGCGGCCAGAACCATCTTTTGAGGATTTCAACGTGCAGCTGGGCTGCCACTTCGAGGAGATCACAGAAATGCTAATCGCTCTAACAGGCGAAGACGGCATCACCAACAACAAGCTGAGCGAAATGCGTATGTTTATGATGAGCCTAGCAGAGGGGTTTAAGTCCGGCAGGTTTAAGGCCTACGCATCCAACCGTCGGGAGTTTTTAGACGCCCTAGCAGACCAAGTCGTTACAGCTGTCGGTGTTGGTTATTGCGACAAGATGCAGATAACAGAAGCTGTGAAACAGGTTAACGAAAGCAACTGGAGTAAGTTCGACTATAAGGGCTATCCGATTTTCAACGAAAATGGCAAAATAGCGAAAGGGCCGACGTACAAGCAGCCCGAACTAGACGGCCTTTACTGAGGAACTACTATGCCACGTGACTATAAAAAAGAGTACGCCAATTATCAGGGTAAACCCGAACAGATCGCCAATCGGGCAAAGCGCAACGCGGCGCGTGCTGAAATGGAAAAGAAGGGCGTAGTGAGCAAAGGGGATGGTAAGGACGTAGACCACAAGACCCCTATCGCTAAGGGTGGTGGTAACGGCAACGGCAACTTGCGTGCCGTGCCTAAATCGAAGAACCGCTCTTTCGCCCGTACGAAATCTGCGGGAATGAAGTAATTACTTTTTTGGCTTAGCCTTCGACTTGTCGTGGGCTACCATCTTCTTAGCAGCTTTTACAGGCACGCCAATCTTCTTAGCGAAAGCTGGGTCGTGCGCAGCAGCCCGCATAGTGCGGGCTTGTTTCTCTGATTTGAACGGCATAGCTTACTTCTTAGAAGTAGACTTCTTGCCTTCGTACTTCTTTTCCATGGCGGCGTAGGCTTTCTTGCCGCCTGCCATCTTCATCTCTTTGGCTTCCATGGCTTTGGACTCGCCTTTGCCGAACGGGTTCTCACGCTTGGCTTTGTTGGTTGCGGTACGGGCACCGCGCTTTGGCATATCGCGCATATTAAGTCCTTTGTTGAGGTTGCATTAACCGGTCTAGTTTTTCATCTAGTCGGTCTAGTCTATCTAGAACGCGGTTAATATCCGCGTGTACTTCCACTTTCGTGACGTACTCTTTTGCCATCTCCTCGCGCGTGCGGTTGAGAAGAATAGTAACTCGCTTTAGCTCGCCAGTCTTTTCATGCAATACCCACCCAACCACGCCGATAAGCAGAGAAAGGATTAGGTTCCAAAACATAATGTCCATGACTCAAGCTTTCCTATAAGATTTCGTTTTGGCAGCGATAGCCTTGGGCTGCTTAACAAACTGCTTACCTGCCTTGTTACCGGCGGCCTTGGCGGCGTTTGTAGCTTTCTTTTCGGCGGGGCTTAGGGCATCCCACGCCCTAGCTGGAAGGTAGCGCTTTTTGCCCTCGGAAGGTTTGCCATCAGAAGTCTTCCAGTCTTGGGCTGTCCACTGCTTAAGGGATTTCTGCGAGGGTTTCACGACTTGTAGCCCCCGCCATTAGCTTTGTACTCTTTGGCAAGCATCTGGGCTTTGCGAGCTGACCACTCGCCGGGGTCACCGCCCTTGCCGCCTGCCTTGATTTTCTCAAACAGAGCTTTACGCATGCTTGGCTTAGTGTAGTTACCAGCGGCGTTTACCGTAGATTTTTTAGAAGCAGCTTTCATCACCACTTCACCTTATCCGCCCAGTAGGCTGCTGACATTTTGCCTTTAGAGATGTTCGCGCTGTGGCGTGCTTTGAAGCTCTTGCGCTTCGCCTTCATTGCTTCGGACTCTCCGCTCTTGGGAGCGCCTGCTGTGCTAGCACCTTGTTCGCCAAAGCGAATGGTCTTTACTTGGTCACCGGATTTAGCCACGACGACGTGTGACTTCTTAGGATGACTTGGCGTAGCTTTAGGCTTGTTGAAGCCGGATACGCCTGCTCTGGCGAGGCGCGGGTCTTTGGTGGGCATAATTCCTCCTGAGCAAAGGTAGTACTATTTTAGCGGCTTTACTAATGCACCGGCAACACATTTATTAGATAATAATGCCATGAAATACGCTATACGCATGGTAGATAGCTCAGACCCACAAATAAACTTTGTTTTAGCTGGGCTGCAGTATGCCTGCCTGCCGGGGGATAGGGCGTTTCCTATGGACAAGGGCTGGTGGCACATAGCCTATACAGAGAGCGGTGTACCGGTTGCCTTCTCTGGCATGGTGCCGTCTAGGCGGTGGACAGACTGTGTGTATTTGTGTAGAGCGGGTGTCCTACTAGAACACCAAGGTAATGGCTTGCAAAAAAGACTCATTCGCGCTAGAGTCGCCAAAGCACGCGCGCTAGGCTATAAGTGGGCGGTCACTGACACGTATGATAACCCCGCTTCAGCAAACAGCCTCATAGCGAATAACTTTAAACTGTTTAAACCAAGCGACCCATGGGCAGGTAGTGGGTCATTGTTCTGGCTAAGAAAACTTTAGAATGCCTTTTAAAGACCCCAAAGAACGCAAAGCTAAACAAAAAGAGTACTCCGCTAAGTACTATGCCCAAAACAGAGAGAAGACAATAAACCGTGTCAAAGCGGTAAACCGCCGTAACAAAGAAAAATGGAATAAGTTCAAGTCCACTTTATCATGCATCGTATGCGGGTTCAGCCACCCCGCCGTAATAGATTTCCACCACATAGACCCCGAGACAAAAACCGACAACGTCCACCGATTAGTCCAGCGTGGCAGGTATGCTGCGGCTTATGAAGAGCTTAAAAAGTGTGCGACGTTGTGCGCCAACTGCCACCGCATCCACCACTACAACGAGTGGGCAGAGACGCGCATCAAACGCCGAAGGGCAAAAAAGAAAAAGGGCCCCGGTGGGGGCCCATGAGTTACTCTTCTTGACCTACTGCTTTACGCATTTCTTCGTACATCTGGGCGTAGAGCTCTTGCAGGCGGGAGTCCAGCTCTTCGTAGTCGTCATAACCCCTTCTTGCAAATTCACGTTTATAGCGGTTAATCTCAGCCTTGAACTCACGCTTGATCTTCTTGGCAGCTTCAGTGTTATAAAACCGTGATTCGTCCTTATTGAACTCATACACAGACAGACCGAAGAACCTAGCCATAAATAAGGCATCTTTAGCTTTGCCGGTTGGCCCAGTAGCGCCGTTCAGGTAGTCAGCACCCTTGCCCCACAACTCTAGTTGCATACCGGTAGGCTTATTGATACCGCCAATACGCGTGAGAGAAGGCGTGAGTTCGTTCCATACTGCCGCGCTACCCTTTACAACCTTATCCCAGTCGCTATCGGCAACGTTGTATAAGTCCTTGCCAGTAAATGGGTCCTTGCCTTGCAGCATAATAGTCGCCAGCGAGATATAGGGTCCGTTAGGGTTAATAGCTCCGGGTATCCAGTCTTGGTCGAACAGGCGCGACTTGCTTGGCGACGGGTCCAGCAACGACATAATCGGCACTGACTTGCCCAAGTTGAAGTACACGGGATTGTCGTCGTCCCCCATAAACGGTACACGCATATACTTGTAGGGGCCTAAGCCATAAAGCGAACGTTCCCGTACTTGCTCAGGACCCATCTTGCGCATCTCGTCATCGTCGTCGCCCATCATAGCGCCCATCAGAGAAATAGCGCCCATCATGTTCACCATCGCCCAAGGGCGGGTAATAGCCAAGCGCCCCAGCACGGGGGTAATCGCGTACGCCCACGAGATAAATGGCAGGAATGACTGCCGAGCTGCACGTACCATTCGAGCGTCGATGTCGTAGTCTAAGAACATCTTACGAGCCGCCAAACCAGCTTCTTGAAGCTCTGCATCACCGAGCTTACCGTTCTTTTCTTGTAGGTTCCCGGCTACGTTCATAAACGCAGCTAAGCGGAAAACGTTATCACCAGCAGCGTATAGCTCCGTCATAAAAGAGTCTGTCGCCTTGCCAGCACGAAGTGCCTTAATTGCGAAGTCAGACATAGCCTTCTCGTGCTTGCCCAACGCAGTCAACCTAGTAAGCATAGACGGGTTGTTATCAGGCCCAATCTGTTTCGCTAAAGAGTCGGCGATAAAACGCTTTGCTTCTGAGTTTGTGAACTGCCCAAGAACTGCACCGGAGCTATAGAACGCCTTCATAATAGCGCGCTGCTCTTTGGTGAGCGACTCTGGAGACACCTCAAACTTACTAAACATCACAGCGGCGTCTGCTACTGTTTTATGCGAAATCCCATGCAGCAACATCATGGAGTAGTTAGTCAGGATGTTATTCGCGTGCGTTGCTGGCGTAAAGATAGTCTTTGACTTCTTAAACGTTGTCATCAAAGTGGCAAGCGCATTGCTATTGAACAGGGGAGAACGGTCGTTCATGTCCAGCAAATTGCTCCACACGGGACCAGAGATTAACTTGCCGTTAAGAACGCCATATCCTTCCTCGGGCAGGCGGACCCAGACCCCGTCACGCATTGCTTTGTTGCGAATAGACGTTATCTTAGCCTCGGGCTTAGAGGCATCAAGTACTTTAGCTTCGGTTAACCCACGCCCTTCAAATACTGAGTTAACTTCATCGATGCTGTTAAACACTACTGAGCTTGCAGTCTTAGCGCCGTTCTCGTCACCGAAAGTATCTAGGCTTTCTACATAGTTCTTAGCAGCGTAGTTTTTAGACAGGCCAGCAACGGTGTTCATCAGCGCTGATGTCATCTGTGTCAACACTTCTTCACGAACCGCCAGAGGTACCGTCTTGTCCTGTAAAGATTTAGCCATCTTACGAACGTCTACGGGGTTAGCAGCGCGACTGATAAAGTTAAAGCTGTTTCCCGTTGCGCGCGTTGCTTTATCCAAGAACCACACCCTGCTTTGGTCGACGTCAAGGCCGGGGTACTGCGCCAGTTTAGACTTGCTGATAAACCCATAAGGCACCTTTTGTAGGGTACCGTCAGTCAGTTCGATGTTTTCCATCACCTGATACATAGGCTCGTTGGAATCCAGCACGCCATTGGTTAAGTTGAGGTAGTCTTTAAATGCATCGAGGGAAGTCTCTGTGCGGCGCTCAGTCTTAAACAGTTTGCCCACCTTGTCGATACCGAACGCCTTTTTAGCGACTTCGTTAATCTGTGACGGCGTCAACAGAATTTCAGACAGTTTACGATTTTCAAACAGCTTACGGTCAGACGCAGGAAGCGAAGCAACGTACTTCTTTATGTGCACGTTTAGGTTGTCAGCAACTAGCCGTAGAGATACATCGTCACCTTTATTAGTCAGTGCGTTCTTATCCCCGTCGAGATACGCCCAGATACGCTCAGCTTGCGCTGGGTTCTTGTACATGTAGTGCGCCAAACGCTCCGCTTCCAGCAAGCTGGTCTGGGATTGCTGCTTAAAGTAATCCGCAATCTTCTTCAGGCCTTCGCTAAAACCGAACTTAGAGTTTATGCCGCGCAAATACACTTCAAGGCCCGGTAAATGCTTGCGTATAAATTTGACGCTGTTGTCCGCTGCGCGTTTAACCTGCGCTTCCCGCGTACCCCCTGCTCCAAAACCTGCGTACTCGAACATAGTGCGAGTTAAGTTAAGCGCCAATCCGGGGCTATCCTTATAGGCTCCCAAGGAGGGAAACCCGCCAGTATCTTCAGGGACCTCTTCTTTGGCGGACTGGACTTCAGCCTTAAGTATATTTGCATTTGTTGCATCGTACTCGCCGTTGTTTCCGATAGACGACTTAACCCCTGCTGGGTTAAACACAACGTACTCTGTGCCGCCGTCATCGTACTCTAGGATTACACCGTCGTACCCCTTCTCAGTCAGGAACGAAGAAAAAGCATCAGCTGCCTTGCGGCCACCGCGACGGATACGCTCTTTGTCCTCAATCGTTGCGTAGTAGGGCTTCTCGATACGAGCGTACAAGGGCATCAGGACTTTATTACCGCCACCACGACGTACCTTCTGGCTAGCGTATTCCCCAGCAACAAACTCACTGTCAGTCAAATACACACCAGTGCCGAGCCAGCCGCTATCTTTGCGGTCTGGATGGTCTAAGTCAAACTGAACAATGTCAGCGTTCGTGCCATGGTACAGGACAGCAGGGGCGCCATCTTGGTCACGCACTACCGATTTGCCGAACCAGCGGGCAAAGGCTTCTGAAGTCCGGCCAGTAACCTTGAGAATATTCCCAGTCCCTTTACCTGTCGTCTCAACACCAGCAGCTTGGTCGAGCAAGGAGAACGTATTCTGCATGACATCTGTAGCCAGCGAACGCTTGCCGCCCAAGAAGCGAACAACAATAGCTTCCACCAACTGAATGATGTCGTTAGCCCAAGTACGGAACAGGTTAGGTGTATTAGACTCAATACCCTGCAGTGCGCGACGGAAATCGTTAAGGGTATTCCCGTAAGAAACAAGTTCTAGCGCAGCGTCGAGATCATTGCCTTTGTCTAGCAGGGTCTTAATAACTTTCTGAACCTCTGCAGCTTTGGGGCCCAGAGTCTTGGTGTCGTACGCAGCGACACGACGTGCGGCGGCGATTAAGTTTTTGACTTCTTTAGCTGTGGGGTTCTTATACACAAACTCCTGCAAGGCGCCATGGAGTGCTTCGTGTAGGACGACCTCTTTGCTAGCAGTGGGAGATATAGTTATCGTTCGGTTCTTGGGGTCGTACTGGGACTTCCCCTCGGCGAATACGATATTAATGTTTTTATTCTTAAGGGCTATCTTAGTAGCAGTGGCCAGCATCTTCTCGTACGGCGTGCCAACTTGGCGCAGGTAGTTCATAACCCCGAAGATACCGTCTTGCTCTGTACCATTGCCGAACGTAGCCCAGCCTTCTGTAGCTGCTATGACTAACTGTGGCGTAGCGCCCTTGGCGGCGGCTTCTTTAGACTGGCGAGTGTCTTTATTACTAACATCCAAAAAGTCTATCTGCGCCAAGAACGACTCACGCTTAGCAGCAGCCCATGCACGAGACAACGTAATATCAGCCTTTGCAGCATCTGGGTCAGAACGGCGCTCTTTCTGGGCGCGGTCTTTTACGAACCGAACAATAGTCTCAACGTCTTTAGCGTTTCCACCAACCGCCTCCCCGAGCTTAGCCAAAGCCACACGAACCTGCACAGCGGCACGCTTTGCGTTTTCAACACGAGCTTCAGGCTTAGATTCCTCTGTGCCGCGTTTAAGCTTTTCGTCGGACCGGACTAAATTTAGGTTACTGAAACGCTCATAAGCGTTGGCGAACTCAGTTGCGGCCTTAGCGATCTGGGCTACCTTAGCACCATACTTTTCTGTAGCGGCAACGTCAGTAGCGGCTTTCCCTTCTTGGCGAACAACGGGCCTAGACTTAGGGTTAATGATTACATTGCGGATAGCCGCATATACTTGCTTGGGGTAAGAAGGACGCCCCGGCGCTTTTTTGACGTCAGATTTAATTACCGCATTAAGCACGCGAGTGCCAGCGGTCGGTGCGTCGTTGTCAAGAGAATCAAGAATAGCTTGAATCTCGGCGTCTTGCGCGGCGGCTTCTTTATCAGTTATTGGCGTCTCTGGCTCCGCGTCAGCTACATCTGCTTCGGCGGTAAGCGCGGTATCGGTCTCGGTCTCCACAAAAAGGTCCCCCGCCGCTTGGTCGGCGGCAGGGGTAACAGCGCCCGCAGGCGCCGCAGGAGAACCTAGCTCAGGAGCAGGCATACGCGCAGAAGCAGTGTCGGCAATCCGCTGGCGAATTGCTCGTAAGGCTTGACGTTCGCTATCTGTTTGGGCAAGCGCTAATGTAGCGTTAAGTTGTTTGATCTGGCGGCGTTCCGCAGTGCTTAGAGCATCAGGTTGGTCTAGCAGAGTCTGGATTTGCGCGTCGCTTGCGGCGGTGTCCTCTACTACGGGGGCTGGCGTCGTAGCACTAGGTGCTACCTCTTGGGCGGCTACATCGGCTACATCTGGGGCCACCCGGCCCATTGGGGCAGTGGGGAGAGTGTTACGGGCTTGAATCTGTTCGGGCGTAGCTTGTTGCTGGGTGGAAACCTGCCCAGCTGGCTTAACGCCGCCGCGTGGGCCGATCATTTCTCGCTGCTGCGCGAGACCACCGAACGCCTGCATCTGCAGACGGCTTACTGCGTCCTTTGTGCTTTGGGCTATCTTTGGGTCGGCTAACAGGCGCGTGAATAACACACCGATATTCTGCTGTTGCGCAGGGTCAGCCATATCCTTGCCGAGCAGTTGACGGTAGTACGGTGACCGCGCGGTTAGCCCTGTACCTTTAAGTAAGTCTGCAGTGAGGCGCGTGTCGAACTCAGTTGTCTGCACCTGCTCTGTAGCGGGAATACGCGAACGTACACCAGCAGCTAAGTTACGCAAGCGCTGAGCTTCTGTAGTAGATGCTTCGTCACCCACTGCCTCTAAAGCTACAGCCTGTTCGTCATATACACGGGCTTCGGCGAGTAACTGCTCTGCCTCCATGTCAGCTGTCTGCTTTGGAGCATAAATACGCGAACGTACACCGGCAGCTAAGTTACGTAAACGCTGGGCTTCCGTGGCAGACGCTTCGTCGCCCGCTGCCTCTAGCGGTATAGCTTGTTCGTCGTACGCACGGGCTTCAGCAAGTAACTTCTCTGCCTCCATGTCAGAGATACGGGTGGCGTCAGTATCGGCAGCTTGGGTTTCCGCCGCACTAGTAGTACCTAGTAAATCGGTCTCTTCTTCAGCACGGGTAGTATCTGGCTGTTGGCCAAAGCCAACTAGCGTACCCTGTGTTCCTCTTGGCTGGTAAGCTAAGTCTGGCAACGGAGCGACTTTGCGCTTTTCTACGCCTTCTACAGTGAGGTCAACTTCTTGGTCGGGCGCCGCTTCTTGCGTGCTAGATGTTAACGTATCAGTGTCTACGATGGTTCCGTCTGGGAACACAGTGACGGTTGGCTCTCGGGTCCCTGCAAAAGCGGCGGCGCCGCCTCGAATTGCACCACCACCTAAAAACGCTTTAGCCCCGGCAACGGCGTACTCATTTTCAGCCTCTTCTCCGGTAACAGGTTTATACGCGCCTACACGCTCAAGAGCTGTTTGGGGTAGTTCAGTAACTGTTTCTTCGACGGCGCCACGAAGCCCTTGCTTACCTAAGTTAGCAGCATAGCTCTTTCCAGCTTCCCTAGCCAGTTCACGGGTCCCCTTGCTCAGGACAATATCAGCCACGCGTTCGGCGCCGCCTAGACGTTCTAAGAGCGCGATGGGTATTGTTACAGCAAGAGCTAAATCCTTGTCGTCGATACCTTGGGCCCGTTGTTCTTGACGGATACCACCGTAAGTCTGTGCTCCAATAGGCAAAAGACCGCCTACAAAACCACCTATAGTCTGTCCAACAGCAACACCGGGTGGGCCAAACGGAACACCCAATAGCCCACCAACAACTCGTCCGCCAAGAACGGTACCAGCAGCGGTAAGGCCAACTTGCGGAACAATCTCACCAACAGCCTCTCGTGCTGTTGTGATAGGCCTAGATTTAACATCTTCCCATGACTGAATCTGGCTTGGGTTAGCTTGGATTATCTCCTCGCCGTATTGCTCTACACCAGAGCCAGCACGTTCAAGACCGACATCTCTAAGGGTAGACCCTAGCCCAGAGACAAACTGGCCCGCGCCGCGCCTAATGTCGGAGACAAAACCCGGATCATTAACCGGGACCTGTTCCTCCTCTTGTCTGGCTATCCCTAGAGCTAAGCCAAAACTTTCAGGGTCTATCCGGGTGATACCTTTAAAGTATTCCATCTCTATCCTTGCTTATGGAGCGTAAGTCGTTGGATTCGTGGTAAGCCCACCAGAGCCCCCTAGACCCATAGGTGGACGCGGCCTAAAGCTTGCTGGCGGCGGTACAGTTTCAGCGCCTAGCCCTTTTGCTGGTGGCGCGGGCGGTGGAATGTATGGTACACCAGCTTGCTCTGCAAGGGCGCGGACATGCGCCTCTGTCACATTTTCAATCTTACGCAACTTAGCTAAAGCTTCAGAAACAGCCGCGCCTCCCCTTTTACCTGCGGCTCTAAGGTCGTCTGTCATGGTCTTCGCTCGCGCGCGATTCTGAGAGCTGTTAAGAGCGCCAGCCATGGCATTTCGCGCAGCTTGCATTTTTTCAGCGGGCGTACCGACCATCGTATCGCCTTTAAACATACTGGCGATAACCTCTAGTTCAGCCTTAAGCAACGGATCATCCCCGGCCTTAATCCCGCCCAGAGCTTTTTTCTCTGTGTCAGACAGCTCGTATCCAAGGTTCTCCAGCGCTTTGATTTGACCGGCAAGCGTTTTGCTCTGCGCGTCTCGCGCTGCGACTTCGAGTCTCGAGATTTCTACACCAAGACGCTGCCCAGACAATGTCAGCTCTTCTCTACGAACACCCATTTGCTCGGCAAATTGTGCTTTTTGTGTCTCAGCAGCGGCGGATCTAAGGTTGTTGTCGAACTGACGCTGGCTGAACTCAGACAATGCTTTCGGGTCCGTAAAGGCTCTGGCGCTAGCTTCTAGCTCGTCAAAACTTTTAAACGTTACAGGTTCCGTAGGGTCGCCGTTGTCTAGCACGCGGTTTACAATAATAGAGTCCTTTGGTCCCGGAGTCACACTTACTACTCTAGCGCCGTCTTTAACGTACTTATCATACAGTTTGCCAAACCCTTCTAGGCTTCTTGAAGAGAGAACCTCACCTAAATCCCGTGTGTACTGGGCATTTTCCGTTGCAATCGTCTCCCTGACTGTTTTATTACGGCTGTCAATAAGGGCGTTAGCTTCCGCCTGATAGCCCTTTGCGCGTAAAGCATTAACTTGATTCTGCGTAGCTACGTTGAAGTCCTCTTCAGTGAGGTTATTAAACCCACCGCGCTTTTCGGCTTGTTGCTTAATGTAATCAGAGGCAGCTTGCTCCGCTGCTGTAACTCCCGCGACGCGGTCTGCCTTAGTCTTTGCTTCGCCAATCTGGTAATCGGCAAGTTGACCCTGCTTTATGCCAAGTTGGTACTGCTGCTCTCCACGTCGCTGCTCAAGGGCGCGGGCTTCCAGCTTATCTGCTTCGTCAATCATACCTTCACGACGGTATATACGGGCTAGACCCTCCGACCGCAGGGGAGCAGCAGCTTGTCTCGCTTCCTCGCGCGAAGCATAGTTTATCGGCATCCCCGTTACACCACGAGGACCTTGCGCCATAGAGTAATCTGCTTGCGTTAGACCGGAGCGGCGCTGTAACTCTTCTAAAGCTGGGTTGTATTGCTGTTCAACCTGAGCAATAGCAGCTTCGTCTCCTGCAGCAGATTGCAAGGCTTGTTGTTTAAGACCTTGGACTTGCTGGATATTTTGCTGCAGTTCAGGGCCGTAAGCACCTTCAGTAACCTCGTACTTAGCCGACTCTTGGGCTAGACCTTGCTTACGGTCACGCTCCATCTTAGCATCTGCTATAGCCTCAAGACCCTTGCCAAGATTGCTCCAGTTTAAGCGCATGGTTCTACCTCAATCATTTCAATGCCGAGACCGGCGTAGTTAACAGCATCATACCCGTTAGGCATAACGATAACCATCTCTGGGAACTTCTTGCGAACATCATCAGACATAACGCCCAAGTATGTTGTACCGGGCTTGCCGATGTATTCAAACTCGTAAAGCGGCAGCATGGTACGCTCATCACGCCCAACTTCTTTAATATTCATTTTTAGACGGCGGTCAGAAACACCGAACATACCAGCCTTAGACATAGCCGCCGCCCCCTGCATCAGCCCGCCAACATCCAGACCGTTGTCCTGAGCACTGTTGTACATACTGGTTTGCGAGTTCAAAATAGTGCCATAGGACTGACCGGCGTTTGACAGACCCTGTTGGTAATCTTGACCCGCTGCGCGGTATTGGGCCCCAGCGCCTGTACCTGCTTGAGTAGCACCTTGATAAGCGGCAACGGAGGCCCCAGCCAAGTTACGACCAAGGCCAACGGCGTCTAGTTTGCGGGCGTAGCCGAGTTGTTCTGCCTGAGAACGTGCGCCTGTTCTGGCACCAGCGGTCATTGCGGCCAGTCCCATAGCATTAGCGTTAGAAGCCGCTCCGAATGCGCCAGAGTTAGGGTTTACCCCACGCCGTGTGGCGGATCGCATAGAGGCACCTTGGGCGCTCTGGAAGGCGGCAGCAGCGTCAGCAGCAGCTTTACCAGCCATTTCTTCTTGATACGCGGCGGTGTTGAACTTTTCTGCGTCAGCTACTAGCCCAACCTCTAGCGGTCTAAATGTTTCTTTTTGGTAGTCGTAGTAGTCCTTAGCCTGCTCCATCTGTTGGCGCTGAGCCTCAGTCATGGCGGTGGCAAGACCGGTGAGCAGTGGTTTATTTTCGTCGTACTGGCGTTCAGCAAACTCAAGTTGCTTCTCGGCAATACGTTCCATGCCGCTGTAATCCGGTGGTGGAGGACTCGATTTACCGCCCATAACTTACTCCTTGCGTAGCCATCTGCATTTATCCGGCCACAGAACCATAAACTGCATATCGGCACCGGGGGCGCCGTCTTTCATTACAAACTCTTCTACAAGCCCCAAGTGCCGGTAGAACTTAACAAGATTCGGCTCGTTTGTAGGAACCATACCCGTTAACCTTTTTAGACCACAGAATCTGAATGCGTAATCGCAAACATGTTCAAACAGCGGGATAATCATTCGTGTGGTCTTAGCAATCGCAATGTGGCACGTAGCGTTCGCACCGTTGTAATTGTTTATGACTACACCAGCTATAACTTCGTTTTCGTGCACGACTCCTATAGCGTAAAAATCACCCCAACTCGCCCCTTGCCTAACCTGCCTAGCGACCCACTCGCCAACGCGCTGACTCTGGTTTAAGACAAGTTCTGCCATAAGCAGATTATGACTGATTATTTGTTACTACGCTAGCCCGGAAACACCGGTAATTCAGCCACAAAGTCCGTGTCAGATGGCATGGTACGACTCCCAGCAAAAACAGCATCAAGAATAGCAAACGCAGCATCCCAGCAATCACTACGCCAAAATTTATACGCAACGCCTTCAGAGTCGTACACTGGATGCCCAGACCCGGCGTAAGAGACAGCAGACAGGATGTTGTCGTACCCCTTTGCCTGAGCCGTGGTGTCTAAGTAGTTTTGCACAAGGGCCGTTTTGCGCCGAATCTGAACCTCCTCATAGACTTCTTGAGGCTTTGGAGTTACAGTGAACTGAATGTCTAACTCACCCTCTGGGACCGGCTCTATAGGCGTTGCAACCTCTAGCTCGGGGTCATGCGCAGGTGGGTTGTAGTTGGCAATGCGTTCCCCTTCCAGCACCTTCATAAAAGGGCTGAGCTTGCGCACGACTTCCTTAATCGAGCCGTCTGGGTTCAGAAACGCGTAGGGCATCAGGTAGGCATTGCCGCCTTAATTGCTTCGGGTGTAGAAGCGGAATCAATCGCCGTCTGAACAGCAGCGTACTTATCACGAACTACTTGGCGTTGTGCCTCAACAGCAGCGGCGTCTGTACCGGGCAATTGCTTCATAATCTGCTCATCCAATGGTGCAAACTCTTCTGCACGTTTGACACGGCGAACTTCGTGGGCAATGCCTTTGGCTTTATCTACGTTAATGGTAATCATGCTGAATACTCCCATGCGTTGCGGAATGTACGATCGGTGGGCACATCTGCCACATCGACAATCTTGTATGGCTTACCTGCTGGTACAGCCTTTAGCACCTGCTCTTCGGTTACACCGGGTGCGGGAACGATAACGGCAACACCGCCTTCGTCTGTTGGGTAAATTACTCGTTTGTTGTCCATGATGAACTCCTTTTAAAAAATGTTTAGCAAAATAGGGTGCTAAAACCCATCCTTTGGTTAGCTTACGAAGACTGCGACACAAACTCGTGACGGGTCTTGTGTGGCTCCTGATGATGATGTTCTAGCCGCAATACGAAGGGCTGTGGTCGTTGGTGTAGTGCCAAACTTAATTGCAATGTTAACGTCATCGTTTGTTCCTGAACGCTGGGGCATGCCTGTTACACAGTAGTCTGGGGAAGCCAGTGCGCTCGAAAAGTTAATTTGGTATTCACCAACACCAAGATCGCTAACAGACGATACGTTGTGTGAATTAAGAACATCACAGTTTCCTCCAACGTTTGTTGTACCATTAAATACAACCCACGCTGCTGCGCTGCCCCAAATGACCGATGTTGTTGCCTTTGTTAACGATCCCGCTCTGTTAGCAATGTTGTCTGCTTTTATTGTTGACATAATTTTTACTCCTGATTAACGGAAGATGGCTACGCCACAATCAGCAATATCAACAGAGGCGCCGCCGTTGTTACCATATGTGCCCGCCACTCTGACTGAAGACGTATTTTTACCTGTAGGCAAAGAACTCAAATTACCACCGCTGTTTTTAAGAGCTAATAAGCCGGGGATACTTGTTGCTGAAGAGTAAGTCATAGCTTGAGCAACAACAAGATAGTTTGTATCTGACATCGCAGTAGTAAAGTTAACCAGATAATCACCTTGAGCGTTGTCCGTAATACTCGACACGTTGCCACTCGCACGAATAGCCACAGTGCCAGTGCCATTGAAGTTCACCCATGCTTTACAGGTGTAAACCTCGACCCCGCTGGTGTTCTGTATTGTGTTTACTTTTAAAGTTGACATTTGTTTTCCTTATACGATTGTGACCGCACAGCCGGCAGACACGGTTAGCACGATACCAGATGCAATAGTAATAGGCCCTGCGGCCATAGAGTTAAACCCGGCAGGAGTTGTGTGATCTTCGGTGAGAGTTTGAGCAGAGTCATAAAATATACCCTTTTTCCCTAGACCGCCAGTGGGCTCGAAGTTTCCATCAGAATCCAGTGTAGCTACAAGAACAAAATCAACACCGTTGTTAGCGAAAAACTGTAGTGTCGTAGTGTCTAAATCAGTGACAATGAAGTTTGGGCTTGTAATGCCTTTTGCGTTATTTGCTGAGCCCGTAATGCTTATCGGCCAAGTTCCTGTAGCTCCGGTCCCATCCGCTTTGGGGGCGCCTATAGTGTTATAAGAAATAGTTCTTGCCGTACCACCGTTAAACGTCGTTCCAGAAGCCGCGCCAGACCCGCCGTTATTAAACGTAACCGACTGGTTTGTATTTACATTTATTGCAGCAGAACCGTCGAAAGATACGCCGTTAATATTGCGCGCAGTGGCTAGCTTAGTAGCAGTACCAGCGTTACCGGTGATGCCGCCAGAAACTTTTGAGCCAGCAATAGACGTTATCCACGCAGGGTCGGCGTAGGAGCCGGTAGTAACAACCCCGTTAGTAACGGTGCCAGCGTTACCAGAAATAGAAATCGCGTAAGTAGTAGCTAAGTCACCCCACGCGGCACCAGACCATTTTTGCCACTTGTTGTTGTTAGCACTCCACCGTACTGCGTTCGTCGGTAAGTTTGTAGGTGTTGTCGTAGCGTCAGAAAGCCCGAGCGTAAGATCGTCCAGACGTGCGTCAAGCTCACTAACAAAATTAGTGTAGGTACTTGCGAGAGCCGGTTTATTATGATCTGCCATGTTTAAAATCCTCGTACCTGATAACTTGCTTCGCCAGACACTTGCACGCCGGTGTTGTTAAACAGCAGTATGTCAAAGCTGAGTGGGTATGTTGTATCCACAAAATCGTAGATGGCAATTAGGGGCGTAGTTGACAGAGCCGTTACGGTAATAGAGTCTACATCAATAAAAATCTTTTCGCCACCACTTGTTCGGTTGTCGGTTAAGTAAACGGTAGTACCAGAGCTAGAGACCGTAACGGTGCCGGTCTGGGTTTTTAACTTCGTATCTAGCTTAACTTCCAAGTCTTCGAGGCGTAAAACATCAGAGTCGTCAGCTCCAGTCACTTCGATGAGAACCCGGACATACCTAAAATTAACTGCATACGCAGACGTTACATTGGGGAAAGTTTGGAGATTAGACGTAAACGCAGCGTCTAAAGCTGCCTGAATAGTTACTTGAGTCGTTGGAACGCTACCGTTATCTGCAACCGTCGTCGTGCGGTACGCCACGGTAATTTTCATCGCTGGCAAAATCGTCTCGGCGTCAAAGTCTTGGCGGAAAGACCCGGTTACCGCACCGGGCTGTATAAAAACTGGGTATCCAGCGGATACCTGTGCGGAAGGACCTGTCCAAGATCGGCTAGTAAAGTGGGTTTGCCACGTCTCCGATGTGTTTACCGGCAGTAAGAGCGTACCGTCGGCGTCGACAATCGCGTTAGTTTTTGTACCGAGGGTAAAGTTGGCGAGGAATCTATCTGCTAAAACGTAATCCGGCGGTTGTGAAACCGTAGCCACAACACTTGATGCCAAGCCATAGAACCCACCGGTATCCACAGCGGCCAGCCAGTAGGTGTAAGTCACCGTTGTTTGCGGTGCTTCAAATACAGTAGTGAAGCCGCCGTCTTTTTTACCTACAAGCTCAGCAGTCTCCCAAGTAGCGCCGCGTCGTAGCTCATAAGAGATGATGGGTAGCGACCCCGGTACGTTCCCCCACCGAAATAAAACATTGTTGTCAATAACTTGCGTAGTCAGATTAATAACTGAACCGGGGAGAACCTGAACATCTACTTCACGCGCAATACCTAGGTTACCAGCGGTATCTATGCTGCGGACAAAAAACTGTCGGTACGAGCCACTCCATCCGGTGACTTTAGTTCGATAGACCGTAGCGTATTGCTCAGACAATAAGTTATTAACAACGACACTATCTTGATAAACTTCGTACCGGTCAATAGGTAAGCTGCCTCCCGTGGTGTCTGTCCAGTTTAGTACGAGGTGTTCGCCGTTAAACTCAAAAGAAACCGTTGGGGCTGTTGGGGGCGTAACAGAAACAACTAGTTCAGTTGCAGAACTTTCATTTTTGCCGATGTCAATAGCAGTAATACGGAAATTTCTATCGCCAGACCAACTTACGCGAAAACGATGAGAGTTACCGGTGACAATATCAAACTGGACCCACAATCCGTCTAGTTGATACTCAATACGATACTGAGCCACAGCTATGTTGCTTGTTGGGCTGGGCCATGATAAGTCTACGTCAGCGCCCACGAAGGCATAAGACAGCGTAGTAGCTGAAGGACCGACAGAGGTAGGCGTGCCGTTTACGCTATTGTAGGGGCCTGCGAGTAGGTTATATGCAACGTCGCGTATCCAGTAATAGTATGTTGTACCCGGCGGGGGGAGGCTGTCTAAGAAAGTGTTTCCGCTTGTAGAGCCGATAAGCACTTTGACATCTAAATCGTTCGTGGTAGCCCGCCACACTTCGGTGTGGGCATACTGGTCAAAAGCGCTGGTGTCCCACGTCAGGGCTGTACCCGCAATGTCGTCAGTACCTACGACAAGCCCCGTGGGGGCTGGAGGAGCAGTATCAGATGTAATCCACGTGGGGATGGTAGCTTGAACCACCCCTAAAAGCTGCTCAGCGGTGTATTGTTTCCCGCCTATAGTTGTAAGGCCATCCTTAATTTTCAGAATACCTGTGTCAAGTAAGTCCTGAAAAGTAGGGGACGCATCGAGGGCTGAGCCACGCTGATTTAAGCGGACTTCTAACGCTTCTTTTATTGACGCTAGAAACTGCCTAAGCGCCGGACTCGTGTCAACCGGAAGCGAAGGGATCGAGACTGGTTTATACGTCATAGACCTTTAAGCTCCTGCGGGCTGTCAGCAACCTGCACGGAAAGCACCTCTGCGGACCCGGTCAATTCGACCTCTAGAAAGTTAGCCCTATACCCACTCGGCAGCCAAAAAATATCTTTACTAGTCACCGTTTGCGTATGTTTCAACACGTTGTCTGCGTATAGCCTAAAAGTCACTGGGTAAGTAACTGCAACAACTTGTGCGCAAGCGGGGTTTGTGGGAGAAGTAGTTTCTATCTTCCCGGACTTCCATGTATAGGCTAGAGGCGTACTAGTAGCGTGCCACTTAACAATCGTAGCGCCAGTTTTTAGATATAGGGCGTCTTGGATTAAATCAGAGTACCCAGCCGTTGCATAAAAGTCAAGCGTCGTAAACGCGCCTGTGCCTTGCGCAGGATCAAAAATAAACCCAGCTTGGGTTGTACCTGTGTTGTAGAAGCAGAAATAACGCCCGTCGTGGAAATATCCGTGCATACTGCTTGGGTTCAAATCCTGCCACTCGTCGCGGGAAAATAAGGGCGCAGTTAAATTAACCACTTGCCCGCTGCCAGACACCATCATAAGGCCATCGGGGGACGCGTACATAACGCCGCTGTCAGTAGCAGCAATAGAGCGTTTAGAGGAGCAAGCCTGCGGGGCTTCTAACTTGACGAGCGAGAGCGCGCTTGGGTCTGAACCCATCAACAAATAGGGGTGCCCGTTAGTTAAAATAACCGCACTTGTACCTATAGCCGCACCGCCGACAATAGGGTAGTCCACCGACATAGAGTACTTAGCTGGGTAAGCATAGGGGACGTAAGACTCAGACGGGTAAATATCATAGCCCTTAAAAACAAGCATGATACCGTTAGCCATCTGGGTGATACCGAACGCGCCGCTAGGAGGAGCGCTCCAGTCTACGGTTTCAATAGTTTCACCCAAATCTGTGCCCAGCTTCGAGTCGGCGTATGTACCCTGCGATATAGGAATTTCGTCCACTAGTTGGTAGTCTGTTGACAAGCTACCAGAAAGAGTTCTGTAAATGCGCTTAGCAGTGATATGCCCAGTGTAATCAGCAGGGGCCGTTGTGCCCAAGTTAGTTAGCGTAACAGTGCTGTCTAAAATGTGGGTGTCGATAAGGTTACTAGGGGCGCTAGGCGGGCCCTCATCTCCAGTAGCTGAAACGTATGTGTAAACGTAGACCCGAGTCTCTGTCAGGCTTTCCGTGTCGCCCTCAGTTGTCACCGCTGCGATAGGGGCTCCGACTGGGCTTGGGTAGCCAAGTTTTCTGGAACTTTGAGGGTAGTCACCTGTCCCAGTAGTAACAAGCGTACTATCAGTATATCGAGCGCCCAAGGTAGGGTGAGTAAAGTAAGTCTTCTCGGCAGCGTCACCGGAAATAGCGCCCTTGACGACGTTAACATCGGCTGTCCAATTCAACCAATACTGAGTGTCAGAGGTTTGAGACTGGCCAAATCTATAGATGGTAGACGTTGGGCCAGCAAGAGCGACAGTCGCTACGCTAAGGGGTGAGTTCCACGAAGCCAACGTACCTTTTAAAAGGCGGACGTTGTTAGCCGTCTGAGCCATCTCAGAAGAGAGTTTGTACGGGGAAACCCTAGGGGCTATCCCTGAGAACTTTTTTAGCGACAGTACAGCCATAGTTACCCTTTTACACTAGCTACGCCGATTGTACTAGGTAAGCCCTTATGCTACTAGTCCCGGCAAATACACAGTTTTGCCGTCCTTTTTAGTGGCTGTCAGAACCTGCTTTTTGTTGTCGCCGGGGTTATAGCTGACGTGCACCCAGCCTGAATCGGGGATGCCGGGGGTATAAAACTCAAGTATTACTTGTCGGAACTTCATGTGGTCTACGATCCACTTAGCCAAGGCTGCATTGGCGATACCGGGGATTTCTATGTCGGCAGCCATGCCCTTGCAGTGATCCGAGGTCTTGGAGCCGCCAACTTTGGCGTTGACATCAGGGTGACGGAAGCCGGAATTCACCTTTACACCCATGCCGTAGTAGTCACGCACAGGCTGCAGAACGCACTCACACAGGGCTGTCAGGTTTGCAATCTCTTCCTCACCGGGGGTGTTGTCCATATCTAGGCGTAAGGCTGTATCGCTCTTTACCATCTCCGCTAGGCTGAAGTTCTTCGTTAGTTGCATTTCCAGTTTCCTTTAGTAACACCTCAATACAGGTCACGTCGTAAGCTCGCACATCAGGGTCAGCTTGCATTTTAGCAACGGCCTTGCGGTTGACTTCCTCGCACTCGTATAAGTATCTCTCGACGTAAGCTTGGTGAAAGCCACACGCCCCGTTCTGTAAGCAGACGAAGGCGACGGGTATCCACAACATTACTTCTTACCCTTCATGTCGATAATCTTCTCTAGCGTGCGACCGCCAAAGTAAAACGACATAATCAGCATGCCCCATTGCCCAAGCAGCTCGACGTAGGCAGGGTTCGCATCCTTACCGAAAGCTGACATGAAAGCAAAGGTGAAGTATCCCAGCAGGATGGCACACAGGGTCATGGGCCGGATGTTCTTAGACAGCCAGCTATCGCTCGCCATGTCCGCCTTCAGGCGGTCTGTCAGGTTGTTCTGCTCGGTCTCGTAGAGCTTGGTGTCATTAGCCATCTTGGCCAGCTCGCCCTCGTTTTGCATCTTGAGCAGCTCGGCTTGGGCCTTGGCCTTAGCTTCGGGGTCTGGGATGAGCTTGTCAATCAGCTTACCGCCGATGTCGAGTAGTCCTGCGATTGGTAGCATATCAGTCCTCGTTAATCTGGATTTTTGTTGCTTTTAGTGCCGACCATGATGCCCGACAACGCGCCGACAATAAACGTAGCGATTGGGTTAACCAGTTTGAAAAATTCCGCGTCATTTGGAGCTTGTCCTACCATCGGTTGGGTTACAAAAACAAGAGAATACAGCACCACGCCAACGATGCCAACTAGCGTCAACGCCATTGTGACGCCGACTACAAAGCGCAACCACTCATCAAGACTTGGTTTCATAGTGTTCAATCAGGTATTCAGTACAAGTGCCATCTGCTTCGCAGGCTGGCGGGTTACACTCTTTTGAGCGTTGATTCGCAGGGTCTTGACAGGGATACCGGTACTGGTCTGAACAGCCAGCGATTGCAAAGACCGCGCACATAGTTACTAACCCAGCACATAACAATAGAGCCCTCGTCATACCCCGTTTCGCTTCCATTCAATCGCCGTCGCAACCATGCCCCAGATTGCCCAGATACCTAGACCTAAAACAACTGCAAGCAGGCAGTACATCATCACGTCTTTACGGCGCTGGGCTTGGAAGATGATTTCGCGCTCGCGTTTGAGCTTAATCTGACGCTGCATTTGCATAAGCTCGTCAAAGGCTTGTGGCCCGTAACGTAACTTGACCATGCTCATAAGCTCAAGGTGTTGCTTACGCACAGCCTCACGGCGCTGAAGTTGCTCCATCGCCTCTTGCTCAACAGACTTGCCGCTGCCGATGCGTTTGAAAATGCTGGGTTTTTTGTTGTCTAGCGCGTTAAGTTCGCTGACTTTACCCATCCACGAGCCGATTTGGCCGAGGACATCCTCGACTTCGCGACCAGCCTCTACAAGTTTTTTAACAGTGTTAAAGGCAGCGGTTGCTGCCATGAAGAGGCTGATTGGGTCCATCAACTACCTATTCTGGGTTTTGCTCGGCAAAAGTGGCATCCTGTGGAGCGTTTGCTCTGGCTTCTTGCTGGATAGCTGAAATAAGCTGCGCTACGTCGTTGTATGGACGAGACGCCAAATAGCTCAGCACGGCGTTTACAAGGTTTGTGGTTAGAGTGATTTTATCCATATTGGTTGTCTGAGTAAAGAAAAGTTACGCCCAAGGGGCTGGTTGGTCTGTCACAGGCTTTGCAGTCACATCGATAGCACGTTGAATCTGAGCGTTCACATGTTCTTCATAACTATCTGTGACTTGAGACTGAATCCATGCTAACACATCTGCCTCTGTAAGCTGCTCGAAAGGAATGAACGGCCCAGATTCATCAGTGGGGTCTACAGTAAACGGCGTAGCGCCAGAGAAGAAACCAGTGTTGCCATCTGCATCCGTCCCATGTTTCTCCCAGTAGGTTTGAACAACCGCTTTAGGGTGGTTAGTGCTAACGTCCTGAACTTTTAGTCCAGTAACTTTCCATGTGTATGTAATAGTCATTTTTAGTTTCCTTTAGTTAAACAACAGTCCAAGCGCTACCGCTGGGGACTGTCACAGTTACCCCTGAGTTAATGGTGATTGGGCCAGCGGACATGCCGTTCTTGTTAGTGGTCAGGGTGTAGCTTGCCGTTATTGTTTGGTTGTTTTCGTAGATAACCCCACCAGCAGAGGCGCCCCCAAGCTCAGACGCCGAGACACCGTTAATCGTGTTAACGTTTAACGCGTTAAGAACAGACGTACTTGCTGGATTCGTATAGTAAGATGTGTTATTGCTATCGTAAAAGATAGGGGCGCGACTTGAACCGGGGCTCAGTGTGTAGCTTGTGTAAACCCTAAACTCATCGTTACCCCCTGCCGTGAAACCAATGACGTCGGCGCCGTAGCGGTACATCCCAGTATTTAGGTCAGCCGTCCACGTAAAGGAAGGACTAGCCGCTGAATCAGCATCAATACCTTGAAACCCACCATTAGTAGTAGATGTTGCGTTAAAGGTAGCAGCAACCGCTGTTCCAGCAAAGTTAGCAGATGTGCTTGTTGAAGCTGGATCTACATAATACGTAGTATTACTAGAATCATAGAAGATTGCAGAACGTAATGAACCGCTATATACCTGCCCACCCTCAGCGCCACCTTGTGCCATTAACACTAGTGGGTGATTAGAGTAAGTTCCAACTCTACCAACACCTTGACCAGTGTGTGAGTACATTGTGGTAATAATACCATCACTGTTACTAACAACATCAAGTCTAGCATGACTGCTGCCCACCAAATTCATTCTGGCGTTCCAGCCACCGTCGTTTGACGAAGCTACGTTACCCGCAAAAATATGGAGTAGTCTTGAACCGCTGTTTGGGTCAGCATAATAACTAGTATCGTTATAATCATAGAAAACAGGAGCCTGCATTGCTCCAGTCGCCTTAACGACTCCGTAATCACCGTCTAAACCTACTCTAGCAGTACCACCACCCGCAACATACAGACCCCACCCACTAAGAACCGTATTGATTCCATCATAGGCTGCATTCGAATGCGAGTAGCCAATACCGTACATATTGACAAGATCACCATCGCTAGGTTGGTAGCTTGAGCCAATTGTGTAAATTGGGTTTGTACGGTCGCTGTTGCCACTAACACTGTTGTAAGAACCAACAAGATACCCAGAGCTATGCGATGTGCGACCAATATTGCCGCTCATGTTTCCGCCAGCTAAGGGGAGTTTAGTGTTATCAGTAGCGCTACCCGCCGATGAAGCGTAGCCAGCGTTGTCAGCGTAACCCACTTGAACATCAGCGTGACTGCTATCACCATTGTACCCGTAGAGACGCCAATAACTGCCAGTCCAGTAGGTCTGAACACTGTAGTCACTATTATCATCACGGCGGTACAAACGAGTAACACCACGACTATTACGGCTATCGCTGTTCAGACTTGAGTTGTAAGTAGTTGTGACGTAGTTGCTGTGACTATGCCCCGGTAAAGCCGCATAGGTGCCTACGTTAGAAGAATCTACGACAGTGCGCCATGCTTGCCATGTGCCGTTGTTCCTTCCACGTAAAGCAATCTGACCAGAACGATAGTCACCAGCAATTTGATGTTGCCAAGAATCGCTGTAACGCTGTGAGTACAAGGCTCCATCTGTTGAATTGCCACTGAAGTTTGTAACACCTGCTGTGTAGTAACTAATGCCGTTGCTATTTATTGTGTCTGCGTTAACAGCGCTGTTGCTGCCAGTGTTCACAAAACCCCATCCATCAATCTGATCCGCCGAGCCTGCTGTAGTAGCATAATCAGCAGTAGATGCAGAACCCGCTGAGTCAGCGTATCCAGCAGAAATCTTTTGCCATGCTCCTAAGACACCGCCCTCTTCATAGCGAATAGTGATGTATGGGCTACTAACGTTTCGAGGGTACGCAATCTGCATACCATATGTGTTGTATGCGTAGTCATTACCAAGTCCAACAAGCTGACTGTAGTATTGAGTTGCGCTGTTTACACCAGGGCCGTTGGTTGCACCTTGGACATATCTCCAACCAAAATTTACAGTTGAGGCACCACCTTGAGCATCAAAGGAAGTCCGAGTACTATGGTTGTCACCCATGTTGTTAAACAACCGATGCTCGTCAGAAATACTATCAATGCTGTGATTATGGCTGTTATCCCCAACAACCGCTGGAATACTAACCGTCCAGTTCCCAGAGCCATCAACGGAAGCATTGCCTGAACCAGTTACATCACCTGTTAGGGTTACAGTGTTGGTTCTAGGGGTAGTCCACTTGTCGGCGTTAGGGTGGTAACCATCGTGGAACACGCGGCTACCAAGAACATACAGGTCTGTGTTAAAGTAAAACGCTGGACGATCCGTATAAATATGTGCCCAAGAGGTATTTGCAGGACCAAAGTCAATATAACCAGAGGGGCTTTGTACTCTGACACTATTCCAAGGGTTATTTGTTAGGTACCCAGTGCCTCCTCCCGGAAAAACGTTTGCGCTACTGTCGATAACTTTGGTCGTACTGTAGGTTAGACTATCGGCTGAAAAATCTCTTGTGCCAACGTAGTAACCATTAGAAGAGTTAACAAAGCCATTCCAAGCATTAATAAGTTTTGACTGGAGTCCGCCGCCGTTTATTACGCCATCGGCACCAAAACTCTGGACACCACCAATATAAACACCGTTTACAGTTGGATTGTTGTCACTGTAAGCCCAAGCGTTTCCATCTCCGTCAGGGTTTATAGGAATGTATTGACTGTGTGTATGGCCAGTCACAGCATACCTTCCATCAAGATCAACAGAGGCTAAACCAGTAACATGACCAAAGCCATCAAGAGTTACATCCTGAATAACAACACCGTTACTGTTATTTACGCTAGCCTGAGTAGAAGTATCTGCGTGACTTAACGTAATAGAAGTGTTTGTTGACTGGTTAGCCGTACCTAACTGCGCACCTCCAGTAAGACCACTGCCCGTGTTAACAGTTAAATTTCCGTTGCCGACACTAGGCTGAGACGCGGCAATAGTTAGGGTATCAGTGGCGCTGTCTGTAGTAACAGTTACGTTGCTGCCGCCGACAATAGTTAACGTGTCGTTGTTTGAATCGGCAACGATGGTGTTTTGCCCAGAGACCGCAATGTTTTTGAAGATGGCCTGAGACGAGCCACGGTCAGTGTTGGTCAGCGTAATCGAGGTAGCGCTAGCTTGGTTAGCTGTTCCTAGTTGCCCGCCGCCGGATAAGCCAGTGCTTGTGTTGACAGTGAAGGCGCCGTCGCCAACAGAAATTGCACTCGTGGAAGCGGCAGTTACACGACCCTTGGCGTCAACGGCCAAAGACGGAATAGCCGTAGACGAGCCATATGTTCCAGCCGTAACTCCACTATTAGCCAGTGTCGCGGCAGCCGTAACGTTCTGCGAACCATTAAAAGACGGGCTTGTGTATGTCACGTCGCCTGTCATGGCAATCGTGCGCCCAGTCTGCAAGTTACTAGCGGTAGTGGCGTTTCCGCTCAAGGCGGCGCTAATGGTACCAGCAGAAAAATTACCAGAGGCGTCACGGGCGACAATCGTAGAAGCCGTGTTCGCACTAGTAGCGTTAGAGGTAACTGTAAACGTCGAAGCAGTGGCTTGGTTAGCCGAGAAAGTCGCGCTTCCAGAAATGCCGGTGCCGGACGTATTAAGAGTCAGTGCGCCATCGCTAGCCGAAACGACGTTTTGCCATGAAGCAGTAGACCCGTCTGTTTGCAGATACTTTCCTGAGTTACTTGTTTGCGTCGGTAATAGGCTGTTTTTTACAGCCGTCGAAACAGTGCGAGTAGCCGAGATATGAACGTACTGGGGGTGGTCATCGTCCACTAGCCCGGAAAGATTGCCGTGGTCTGTAGCTGGATTCGCAGCTGGGTTAGCCGCGCTAAGCGACCGCAGATCAATCACATTGACAATGCGGGCGTGGGGGGTGTTAGTGTTTGAATCCGCGCAGTTGTACACTAACTTGTACAGGGGCCGAAACTCGACTGACGGAAAGTCTGGTAAGTTTAACGAGCTAAAGCTAGTCGCCTCAGCATCACCCTGACTATCCGCCTGACTCTGCCCAATGATTGCAACGACAGGGTACGTTAGGTTGTTAGTCGCCAGAATCCACGTAGTACCGTACTTATTGTTCGTTACGTCAGCGGTAGACCACACTCCGCCAGAAAGCAAGTTGTATTGTGGACGTGCAGTGCCTTGCTTAAGGGGGAAATTAGTAGGGGCGTCCAGAACCCAAGCGGTCCCTTGCAGATGCAGGACTGGAATCTTGGCTGGGAAAGCCAAATTCTGTTGCCAAGTATTAGCAGTTGGAGTAGCAGTTGACACAATGTCAACCTGCATGTCTTCGTCGAAGAACGTGCCGCCTTCTACCGCTAGCTGAGCATCGGCGTTTAAATTGCCAGTCCCGGTAGTAGTGTACCCACTGGCCGCGAAACCATTGGCGATAGCAGCGCCACGCGTGCGGTGCAAGTATTCGTGCGTCTGCCAGTCTAGGACAACCCCGTGGCGCTCGTCACCGAAATAAACAGCCGCGCCAGTAGTAGCGTTCCAGTAGACGTAAGCCGTAGGCGCGTCGCTGTCCCACGTAAAATATGTTGTCTTGGTAGACAGCACACCGGCGTCGCTGAAATAGATGTAGTGCAGCCCTGTGGTGTTAGGGATAACTACTGTTTGAGCCGACGTAAAGACATGCTTGTTGCCTTTACACCACACAGTAAACGACGCGCCTACGGGCGAGATACTAAACGTACGAGAAGCTGTTGTAAAGCTAATCGATGATTCAGTAATATCCTCGTGCCCAATAGGCTCGCCGCCTACCGTAGCTACTTCGGCTAAATTTGTAAAGTTCGCATCGACCTCCGCGTTGGTTAGCGGTGAGCCTTTGCCAGCACGGGTGACGATGTCGACCATTCAAACTTCTCCAATTAAGACACAGTAATTTGCCAAGTGATGCTCATCGCATCGTCTACGCCTTTGTTAACAACAGCGAATACAGTACGGCAAAGCATAACACCGCCGGTGGGGTCGTTAAACAAACCTGCTTCTGTAACCGCACCAGTACCAGTACCGGCTGGGAAATCGCCTACATAAGTAACCACAGCACCAGATGAAGTATCTGAAGTCAAAGCAACGCGGCCCAACTCGCTACCAAGGTTTGTGTCCCCTGCAGCGGCGGCTGATGTACCAGCACCGACAGCCATGTGGCTCATCTGAGTGGGCGTGCCAACCATCGCAGCAGCAATAAATTCTTTACCTGATGTAACCACCAAGTTCTTAATGTTTTGCTCTTGCTTAAGAGCACCGTTTTTATCAAAGACCTTAATCGCTACTGCGCCGGTCACCTTCAAGTTCTCTTGGAACATGATTTACTCCTATAAATATCGGGAGTCCCCGACGTAGTCTTCTGCGAAATAGGTCGGGTCGCAGTAACCCTGACTGACAAGCCCAAAACTTTCTGAAACAGAAAAAGCGTCAGATAGAACTGGACTAACCAATATGGTAGCATTATCGCTCAGTAGCGCAACGTTTGCTACTGTTCGTTCCCACACAAACGCAATGCCGTCCCCCGCGCCAAAGTTGTCGTTTAAGGCGAAAGCATCGTCGAAATAACGAACATAAACGAGCGTTGGGGTAACGATGTCGGTAATAAACGTCTCATCAGCAAGACCTTTACCAACGTCCAAAGCTGTACCATCTGGAACAGACAGCGTGTCTTGAAGCGGCTTTGAAAACTGATAGCTAGAGGCCTCCTCTGCCGTCACAGTGTCGTCTACTGGCTTACTCAGCTCAAACGTAGAGACTTCCGAAATAATAAAGCCGTCAGTGAGGGGCTTACTTAGGTCTAAAACCGGAGCGTCGGATAGAGACAGGCCGTCAGCTACTGGCTTTACAAACCCCTTTTCTGAGGTTTCAGTAACAGAAGTAGTATCAGAAAGAGGCTTCGTAGTCGAAAACGCAGTAGCGTCAGCTACCCATACCTCGTCAAAAGCGCGGCGCGCTACGTCAAGAGTGTCGCTATCCTGCAGAGTGAAACTATCTTGGGTAGGGCCTTTAGTAAAATCAAAAGCGGCGGAACTACCTAAAGCGACCGCGTCAGACAGCCCCTTTTGTGCTTGTACCGTTGAGAAATCGCTAGTAGTAAAGTTATCCGTAGCTGAGCGGCTAAAGCTCAACGAAGCTGAGTCTAAGGCAGAAACAGTATCAGTGCGCAGCTTAGCGAGCGTAAACTGCTTGCCTTCTACTACAGCCACAGCATCTACGACATACTTATACAGCCCCGTGTAGTCAATGGTAGCCGCAACAGCGAAGCTAATGTAATCAAGCTGCGCGGCAGGTACAGAATATGTAAGGTCGCCGCTTAGAAGCGTGTAATTTGTCTGCGCAACTGGAGATACAGCGGTGACGCCAGCTATAGGCGCAACAATAGATACACTCAGCCTCGGCTTTACAATCTGAGCGGAAGCGCTAGGGCTAACAATGGTTAGCCTAGTCGCCATTAGAAGTCCTCGCGAACTTTAAAGCGTAGGGTATCGTAGACTGTCTGGATTTGCCCGTCGCTAAACGTAATCTCAATCTCGCCTTCGTAGTCGCCAGCATCGCCAGCCAACATTTCTGGAGCAGAAGCTGGATAGAAAACGCAAACGCCATTAGGGCCGTCCGTGACCGTACCAGTAACAGTCGCAGTAAGCGTTGTAGCGCCTAACGCGCGGAACTTCAAAACAGGAGTAGCGCCTGTTAGTCCAATAGCAGACCCAGTCGTTTCGTCGGTCAGAGTGCAGACAATCGCAGGGCGGGTATCACCTTGGACTAGTTTGATCTTATCTACCATAACGCTTCCTTAAGCAGCCGGAGCCATCGTCACACTATGTTTGACACCGCGCATGTCGCGAATACGAGCGCGAGAGATGGCTTGCTCGTATTGTTTTTTGTTGTACTCAGCCATGCTTACGTCTGTCCAATCCTTACCGGGGATAACAGCTAGACGAGCAATAGTTCCGCAAATAATAGCGTCCGCCCATGTCTCGTAAATCCAATCTTCAACACCAGTGGCTGTACGGCTAGGCTTCAGAACACCGGTAAGGCGTAAGTGAACACGGGAGTCTGGAATAGGGAACAGGCGAATGGAATTATCGGAATGAATCCAGTAGTGAGTGGGGTTACCTCTGTCGTACCGCCGATCATTGGGGATCATGCGAATATCAGTATGCTGCAGCGCCATATTATCAACCACGACAGATGTCACTGCTTCTACAAAAACATCGGCGCTGAGGTCGTACTCAACGATGCCGGGGGCTGTAAAAATAGGATCAATATCATCGCGCCAAAGGTGCGTCTGCGCAAAGAAATCCGCTGCTGTAATAGCAAGGTAGGTTTTAACAGTGATGTCAGGGCAGCCCGGAATGTGGGGCTTCACCAATGGTAAGAAGTCATCCCACACTTTTGCCATTATGCAACTCCGGGTTGTGACGCTGCCTCGACCTGACCTTTACCAGTTAGTGCAGCTTGGAACGCCTGCAGGTGGGCTACGGCTCGCTGAGAATTACCTGCGTACTCTGCGTCTTTGCTGTAAGCACGATACAGAATGTAGTCAAGGATAGCGCCAGCGTAACTATCATCAACACTAATTGTGTCGGTAGTCAGTGGGTTTCCTAACTCAGCTTCTGTGAGAGAGTGACCTTGTGGTACAGATGAATACACAATCTCTAGCTCTGCCGTAACAGCCGCAGGAGGGTACACCAAAAATTCTTTGGGCAGCCGTGGGTCAAACATGTAGTGTTGGATAGTGGTAACTGGCGTGTCGCCGTACCATGTGCGGCGTTGGTCATCCAACATATTTCGGTTTGTTAGGCGGATCGCGCTTTTATCAGAAGCAGCAGCGACGTTACGCACAACATCGATCAAACGCAAGGCGCTAGAAAACACAGAAGTGACGTTTTGGCGAGGGCCTACCGCACAAGTAAAGGTGCCTGTCTGCGTATTTGCATCCGGGCGCAAATTGATAATGTCTCGATACGAATCATTCAGCCACAACTGCAGCTCGGTGAGCGGCCATCGGACAGAGGTTGTGTCTTGCAGTAACGTTTTAGCACGCTCTACTACTTCTACGACTTTAACTGCGGCCATGGCTTACCTCATTCTTTAGCAACGTCAATATCGACGCGTAGACCCACTGCTTCTGACACAGATTCTACAGCAGCCGCAAACTTTTTGCGAGTTTTTACAGGAACCGCTTCAGCGACTACGACATTAGACTGCTCGTTAGCCAAAACTTGGCCTTTTTCGGTTAGTTGCCAGTCTTGCCCTTCGAGTTTGGCGAGAACGACAATTTCGCCGTTGATCGTGGCACGGATTTTGTGGCCCAAAATTTGGCCGTTAAGCCGCTTCATCAAATCTAACGGATTCATAGTTTCTCCAAAAAGACAGAGAGGGGGCGCTAGGCCCCCTCTTCTTAGCCACTATTAGGTAGCGGAACCGACTTGAGCAACGACCAGAGCTTCTGGCTTAGTCACTTTGCGGCCATAGACAGCCAAACCGCGAACGATGTCGCCGAAGTCTGTCTGGTTACGCAGGGGCTCAGTCTTGTTGATGGTCATGGCAAAAGACACAGCGGCCTTAGTACCAGCAATCATCGTACGACGGGCTTTAGCGTCAGTCACAGCACCACCGGTAGAGGTAGCAGACAAACCAGCAACCAATGCCTTACCAGCTTCGCCTTTTGGCAACAGGTTAGACACGTAGACGCTGAAGCGGTCCAACATACCGATCTTACCAGAGCGGATGGTGCTTGAGTTATCACCAGAGAAGTACGCCTGAGCGATGCTTGATTGCATCAACAGGTGACGGTCATAGGGTGACAGGATCAAGAAACGGCCATCTTCAGGAACGTTCTGCTCGTCCAAAGCTGTAGACATGCGAAGGATAGCCTTCAACACGTTCTCAGGGGTAGCTTGGTCGACAGGAGCGGTATCAGAGCCCAAGTTGTAGGCAGCAGAGATAGCACCAGCAGTAGAACCTTCGTTCGCAGCGGCAGGGCCTTCGGTCACAAAGCTGTTGAAGAACACTTCGTTTTCGATAGCGATTTTCAACTGCTTAGCAGCATCTTCCGTGAACATGTTCATCAAAGACATGTCTGACTGATAAGCCAAAACGTCGTTGACTTGCACGCCAAAGTACTTGCCTTTGTTGACTTGCATGTCTTGGAAAATGGGCTCAGGCACTTCGTAGCTCAAGCTCTGACCAGCGGTGTAGTCAGAGATGCTGATTGAAGGAGCCAAACGGATACGAACGGTATCGCCTTGGTTCTTCAACTCGCCTTCGTAGTCAGTGTTAGTGACTTCTGACAGCATAGTGTTCTGGTAGAACTTGGCAAGCAACTTGCCGGACCACAGGGTGGGGATAAATGCGCCAGAGTAAGACTGGCTAGTGGCGAAGTCGCCAGTGACGGGATAAACAGCAGCCATTTTGGCCTCCTTAAAAGTTTAAAACAGGTTGGTTAGACACCTGTATATAGGTTACGCGGTAACGCGGTTCTCCATATACGCAGCATCAATTTCAGCTTCAAGTTTACGAGCCGCTTCAATGTCACCTCGACCACCCAAATCAGCCGCCTTTTTAAACATAGCCTCAATCTGTTTTACAGAATAAGTCTTGCCTTTTGGCTGAACTGGTGCGGCGTTAGTAGCACTGCGGTTCGGTTGAATCTGACGCTCTAGCTCTTCGTTTGGACCTTTTGGTTGCGACGCGGGAGCAATGCCTTGTTTAAACATACTCACGTAATACGCAACGCCTTCGGCATCGCCTCGGTTGAACGCTTCTTGCGCCACAGTCATTCGAGGGGCTCGGATCAGAGGATCAACTTCGTTAAGCCAAGCGATCCATTTAGGGTCGGCGTTAACTTGGTCAAAATCCGGCACCATACGGTGCAGTCTCTGCTCAAAGCTAGCTTCAGAAACTTGTGAACCGGTCTTTGTCAACTGCTCGCGCAGGACATCGTTGTCGGATCGGAGTTTCTCAAGCTCCTCTTGGAACTCTTGCGCCACTTCGCGGGCTACCTTGCGTTGTACCTCAATAAGGTCCTCGCCAAAGGCTTGGACATCATCATCAGTAACCAGTTTCTTTCGCTCTTTAGGCTTCGGTGCTTCCTCAGCTTTAGGCTTCTCCAGCTCTTTCATCTGAGCCTTCAATTCCTTCAACTGAGCATGCAATCGGGGAACTTCCGCGTCGTACATCCCTTGCAGGGTACGGTACTTCTGTTGCCACGTTTCCTCTTCCTGTGGATCGACTTCCACTGGGTTAGACGGTTCTACCTTCGGTTGTTCTGTCGCTTTGGGTTCTTCAGCTACAGGCGTGGGCTCTGTTGACTGCTCTTCAACTTCGGCTGCGGGCTCCTCCGTAGGGGGGCTTTTAGCTTCTTGATCTTTAGCCAACTGCGCTTCCAGCGCTTCTAAATCCTTAATCGTCTTCTCAACTTGTTTAGGCAATGCCATCTTAATTTCCCTTTTCGCTCCAACTCTGCTCTGGGCTCCTACTGCGGTCTGCCGTTTGCATAATGGTTTGCTTCGGTTTACAAAAATGCGGGTTATTTAACCCGCTCGACTATCTCGGACGATTTTTCAACCGCTTCGAGAAAATCTTGAAGAACTTCAGCTCGACCTTGCAGGCGGTGAATCATTACCGTATCGTCAGCCATTACTAAGGCGTTTTTAGCCTCGTCTAGCTTAGATCGGAAAAGTCCTACCAGCGCTGCGTTTTCCGGCTGCTTGCAGCGTAGTAACGCTTGCATATGCTGCCTGTCAGGCTTAGGTCCGATAAAAATCCTCATGTGCTCAATTTTATAGCAACTTGTTACTAATGTGTCAACAAGTTACATTCCGTTAGGTCTTGGGGACATAAAATTACTCTCGCGCCCACCAACTTGAGAACCATCGGGTAACATATTCTTACCTTCTGGGGCTGCTTGTGATGGTTGACCGCGCTGAGCTTCTTGAACAGCGCCCATAACTTGCTGTAACTGTTGTTGCAACTGCTGGATAACTTGTTGCTGTTGTTCGATAGTGCTAATCTGCTGGCGGTCAGGGACAATGCGGTCCACGTTACCGTTTAGATTACTAGCCGCAGAACGCAACAACTCAGCCGCACCATCCATGCCAACAATCTGCTGAGCAATCGGGTTAGTCAAGACGAGCTGCATAAACTCATTACGGCGGATAGCTTCAGCTTCTTTAACAACCAAACTATTAGCGCCACGAGCGACAACACTTACATCGCCGATCAAATCAGGGTCTTCGCTATAGCGAAGGTTATCTTGATACAAGCGTTCAATAGCCGGGACAATAACGTTCTGGTCGATATTGCTGATAACCTGCTTAATGCCTTTACCAGCGTTGCTAATTAGCATCGACAAGCCAGATGAGGTACGCCCAGCACCGGGCGTATGTTCGCCCGTCATGTAGCGGGGAATCATTGTGTCCTCGTCCGCACGCGCAGAGAACTTCTCAAACACCGTTAGTAATTCACCTGCATTACTGTTTGGCTGGAAAAACTGAATAGGCTGTGAGCTGTCACCATAGTCAGAACTCTGGAACTGCCAGATCTTCCAAGGGTGCATCTCAGTGATGTCTTCGCCCGGGGGCAAGCGAGAGACGTTCACCCCGACCTGCGGGCCAGAGCTGATGCCCATGTTGTTCGCCAAGCTGCGAGCAGTGGAGTTAACCATTGCCTGTGAATCACGGCACAAATCTGTAACGCCTTTGCCCTCAACGGCGCCGGGTAGGCTCTCGTAAGAAGTCAGGTAATACGGCTTGCGACCGAGTGGGTCGTAGTTCAGAACTGCGCGGATAACAGTGCCGCCGATCAACCAAACTTCGCAGGGATAGCTAAGTGCTGGGTCTGGGATTTCTTTTTCAGTCAAGCCCCAGTCAAGCAGGTATTTACCCTGTACTGAGTCCCACAACTGTAAGGCGTCGATCAAGTCGTCTGTCGCAAGGGCGTCGGTTGTATTCTTACCCTCGGCTTCAGCTTTCGCAGAATCAGACCACAGCCATTCCTTCAGGCTACCGCCAGTGAAGTCGTCAAGGACGCTACGAATAGCATCGTTGTTATAGCCGGGCACATCAATCAGAGCCTGCAGGTTTTCTGCAGTCATGCGGTGGCGCTCAATAACGAACCCATCGTTAATGTCCCAAGCCCACGGAGCCCAGTACAACATGAACGGGTCAACGCGCTCCCACTCGTTACGAATAGCTTGTGTCGGGACTAGCTTTCCGTTTTGCCAAGTCATTGTCTTGCGACGACGCTTGATGGGGCCTTTCATAGCCGCGAACGGGAACGTTACAACATCATCCAAAAACTCGTTAAAGGATTTCGCCCAGTTGCCTTCGGCAAGCTGGTCTTCCATTTTCTTTTCCATGCGCTTTACGCGATCCGCTGCTTCTTCTTGCATTTCGCGAGAAGCGCGGTCTTTCATCTGGATAGCAATAGCGCGAAGCTCGTCTTCGCTTGGCGGCTGCATGCCTTGCTGCATCATCGCCATCAACTCTTGCTGCATCTTAGCTTGTAACTCAGCGATGCGCTCTGGGGGAATCTCAGCTATAGGCGTCGGGTCAATCGCCCAAGGTTTATCAGTGCCTGCGCCAAGCAACGTATCACGCAACCAACTTGTAGCAGCACGACACTTAACTGATGTCAAGTTAATGAAAATCTCTGAGCCGCCTTGCGACTTGATCGTCGCTAGCACATCTGGGTCGTATTCGCCGTTGCGCTGACGCAACCCCTGTAACATCCGCTCTTCTAAATCGCGCTTACCAGTCTTCGCAATATCCCAGCGCTTACGCACATGCGCGGCTAAACCCTGAATAACAGGTTGGTTCTGCATATCATCGCTGCGCTTTTTCGCCTCGGCCTGAGCGTCGAGCTGCGTCGCTGTAACAACGGGAAATAATGCGATACCAGTAGCCATAGATAAGTCCTTAGATTACAGGAATTGTACTCTTAGCAGTTATTTTATCAAGTGTAAAGAAATTTTGCGCGTTTTATCTCGCGCTTCGCGGTCTGAAGCCCAAAACCGCGAATATTCATGTCAATAACTGCTGCGCCGTACTGGAGGGCGTCATGAATGTGGCTTGACTCGTTTTTATCTGGCTTATCTTCCAGTTCGCCGTTTCTTTTTACTTTATATCTGTACCCAGACCTAAAACCTTTGATAAGATTGGTACAGCGTGGGTCCACGAGGAACATGGCTTTGCCCTCGATTTGTTGATTTAGCAGGCGTTCCACAGCGGCGATACGCTTTTCCGGGTCATTTGTAGGCGGCTTAACGCACTTAAAACCAGCATTTTTCAGGGCGTCCACGAGGGTCATCTCGTTTAGCTGCTGTTTCATAAACCCGGCTGGGTCAGGCGCCACCACAAACTGGTACCCCGGATACGTGTTCGCGATGTGCGGATTTAACTTCGTCGTAATGAACGTCTCGATTCCCATATTCTCGGACGTAATTTCCGAAAGCACCAGTACGCGACCACGCGGGTCCCGCTGCATGAAGACGGCTGCCGGTGTGCGGCCAAAGTCTAGTCCTATCGTGACTGGGTAGTCTGCGTTAGCTATCGGCCTTATCTCTTCGGGCGCTACATGGAACTCTTGGGTGAACGTTCGCTGGTAGACCGGGGTGCCTGATAAAGACCGCCCAAACTTATTGTGGATATAGACATCAATCCAATCCTCAGATTTCCCCTCGGCAAGGGTCTCGTAATACCCCCTAACCAGATTGTCTTTCCAGTCTGCCTCGTCCGATAGCGCCGAAGGCTGCATGAATATTTCCGCTGTGCTGGGCGGGTCGCTCATGTACTCTTCCCAGAACGTGTCGGCGTCGGGTGCGTTAGTCGCTCCCCATATGTGGTGGTTAGGCTCCCCGTTGTCATCCACACAGCCGCCGTTGGCAACTGACGGATACCGGCCCACTCGACCTTGCAGAGCGTTGAAGATGTCTGGGTGAATTTCGCGGTACTCGTCAAGAACACCAAACGAACACTCTAGAGATAATAGACGGCGAACGTCGTTGGCGTCGTCCAACCCCCGGAATAGCACCTCGCACTCGACATCGTCGAAGCGCAAAAAGAACCGCTTATCTGTTCTAGCGAACGTGCCCGCTGGCCCCTCTGGGAACCAAGTCATAAACGTGGGGATTGTTGCGTCTGTCAACATCTGGTTCGTGTTACGAACAATAACCGCTCGAGACCGTCGCTTCCCATCAGCGCCCTTGCGCATCTTCGCCGCGTGGTACGCGATTTTTAGCATCGCTGCCGATGATTTCCCCGAGCCGACTGGGCCAGATATAAGAGAAACAAACGCGTCACACGTTAAGAATGGCTCTAGCGTCTTAGATGGTGTGTAACTGATACTCATACGTAGTCGTCCCCTGCATACTGGTAGTCGTCAGGCTCTGCAAAGGTCGTTGGTACGTGAAAAGTGTCGTTTTTTGGCTCATTTTCGAGCTTTTCAGGGGTAATTTCTATCGCGTCTTCTACCTCTGGAGTCCCATTCGCGATGGTTTTTGCACCGCCCGTGAGGTTAAAAGTGATCGAAAAACCGGGTCCAGCAACCACATTTTGGTTGTTTTTGGGTATCGCATCAGCAATACTGACCATCGTATCGAAGACTTTCGCCCTAGCGGCTAGCGGTTGTTCCCTATCTTTAACGTCATGGTAAAGAGACGCCATCAAATCTTCGACCAAGATACGTGCTTTCGCTTGTAGCGAGTACCCGTTCTCTCGAAACTCTTTTGAAAAGGCGTCGACATACCGCTGGAACATGGGGTTCGCAGCAATGGCATCGTATTCAGTCTGTGTGAAGCCTTCAGCCGCAATAACTTCTGCGAGAGGCCTCATGGCTCCTACGCTGTTCCTTGCGATAGATATGGCGAGTTCACGCAGCAACTGATCGGCAGCGATTGAGTTGTGCATAGGGGCGAATGTAACACAAGAAAAAATTTTTTGGAATACTTTTATATGGGGGGTGGGTAAAATAAATTGGCCATTTCTTTTTTGTGTGATGGGATTGTAAAAATGGGGAATTCTTTACGCGGAACTGATAATGGGTGGGGG
>Ga0208897_1000076_pt1 | contig 47917 bp, 42 predicted proteins | sample ColrivemetaGS697_FD_187594 | JGI IMG/M metagenome (GOLD analysis project Ga0208897, IMG submission 187594) | Estuarine microbial communities from the Columbia River estuary, USA - metaG S.697 (SPAdes) (version 2) | ecosystem: Environmental > Aquatic > Marine > Intertidal zone > Estuary | place...
TTGGTCACCTTTAGCTCCTTGGAAACCTTGGTCACCTTTAGCTCCTTGGAAACCTTGGAAACCTTGGTCACCTTTAGCTCCTTGGAAACCTTGGAAACCTTGGTCACCTTTAGCTCCTTGGAAACCTTGGTCACCTTTAGCTCCTTGGAAACCTTGGAAACCTTGGTCACCTTTATCTCCTTTTATACCTTGGAAACCTTGGTCACCTTTAGCTCCTTGGAAACCTTGGAAACCTTGGTCACCTTTAGCTCCTTGGAAACCTTGGAAACCTTTATCTCCTTTTATACCTTGGAAGCCTTGGAAACCTTGAGCTCCCGTAATATTTACATCGTAATTAGTACCATCATTTCTAGAAATTGTTAAAACTCTAGTTGTATCGTTAAATGTTGCACCGTTTACGAAAGTGTCGTTATCGTCTGAATACTGATTAGCTGCTAAAAGTGCGGCTGCTAATTCTGATTCATTTACTAATTGTGTTAAATCAATTGTAACATTGCCATTTGCTTTTACTAATGTTAATTGCTGCGTATTAGAATCGAATGAACCTGAAGTTACAAAGTTATCTGTATCTGTGTCATCCATAAACTGGCTTAAATCAACAGAAACTTGTCCGCCTAATACTCTAGTTAATGTAAGAATATTACCAGAAAGTGCAGCAGCATCAACATAATCCTCTGTTGCAGGGATTGCGTTGATTTGAGCTTGTAAACCAGCATCTACAGATTCTAAAGAATCGATTGAAGCTTCTATATTAGGAAGCTCAGTTTCAATTGGTTGAATTCTTAAATCTAAAGCTAAATCAGCAGCAGCTCTTGCAGATGCTTCAGCATTAACGTTAGCTTGTAAAGTAACGTCAGCCGCAGCTCTTGCAACTGCTTCAGCAGAAATTGCTGTAGATAAAGAAGCATCAGCCGTAACTCTTGCAGAAGCTTGAGTAGAAATTGCTGTAGATAAAGAAGTATCAGCAGCGGCTCTTGTAGATGTTTCCGTAGAGATTGCAGTAGATAATGATGTATCTGCTGTAGCTCTTGTAGATGCTTCCGTAGAAATAGCTGAAGATAATGAAGAATCAACTGCAACTAAAGAATTAACCTCTGTGTTAGTAGCTGAGATTTCTGCATTTAAGTTTGCAATAACTACTGCTAAAGCGTCATCATTAACTGTGTCAACTGCATTGATTAATGAAACAATTTCAGCAAATGAATCTTTATCAGCTGAAGAAGCTAATAAGATAGCATCGATTCTAGATTGTTCAACACCAATCGAAGTTGCTAAAGATGAAACTGCAGAAATTCTTGCGGAAACTTCAATATCAATATTTGATTGTAAAGTAACATCAGCTGCTGCTCTTGTAGATGCTTCAGCGTCAATATTACCTTGAAGAGTTACGTCAGCAGCAGCTCTTGCAACCGCTTCAGCATCAATGTTGTCTTGTAAAGCAACATCAGCAGTAGATAATACTGCGTCAGCTGCAGCTCTTGCAGATGCTTCAGCAGAAACCGAACCAGCTAAAGATACGTCAGCTGTAGCTCTTGTAGATGCTTCAGCAGAAACTGCTGTAGATACTGAACCAATTGCTGTAGCTCTTGTAGATTCTTCAGTAGAAATTCTTGAAGTTAAAGAAGTATCAGCTGTAGATCTTGTAGATTCTTCAGTAGAAATTCTTGAAGTTAAAGAAGTATCAGCTGTAGATCTTGTAGAAACTTCAGAAGAAATAGCCGAAGATAATACAGTGTCAACTGATGTTCTGTTAGAAACTTCTGTAGAGATTGCTGAAGATAAAGTAGCGTCAGCAGATGTTCTGTTAGAAACTTCTGTAGAAATTGCTGAAGATAATGTAGCATCAGCTGTTGTTCTATTAGAAACCTCTGTAGAAATTGAAGTTGCTAAAGATGTATCAGCAGTAGCTCTTGCAGATGCTTCTGTAGAAACAGCTGAAGATACTGTAGCGATAGCTGCAGCTCTTGCAGATGCTTCAGCATCAATGTTACCTTGAAGAGTTAAGTCAGCAGCAGCTCTTGCAGTTGCTTCAGCATCAACGTTAGCTTGTAAAGTAACGTCAGCCGCAGCTCTTGCAGATGCTTCAGCATTAACGTTAGCTTGTAAAGTAACGTCAGCCGCAGCTCTTGCATCTTCTTCAACAGAAACTCTTGAAGTTAAAGATGAAGCAGCAGATGCTCTAGCAGTAGCCTCAGCATTGATGTTTGCTTGTAATGTTGAATCCGCTGTAGCTCTTGCAGATGCCTCAGAAGAAATAGCTGAAGATAAAGTTGAATCACCAGATACTCTTAAAGAAGCTTCGTCAGAAATTGCAGTATTAATAGAAATAACATCAGCATTTGTTGAAGAAATTTCTGCATTTAAGTTTGCAATAACTACTGCTAAAGCGTCATCGTTTGTTGTATCAACTGCGTTGATTAAAGATACAATCTCAGCGAAAGAATCTTTATCTGCGTCTGACGCTAATAAGATAGCATCGATTCTAGATTGTTCAACACCAATTGAAGTTGCTAAAGATGAAACTGCAGAAATTCTTGCAGATGCTTCAGCATCAACGTTAGCTTGTAAAGTAACGTCAGCCGCAGCTCTTGCAGATGCTTCAGCATTAACGTTAGCTTGTAATGTAATGTCGGCATTTGCTCTTGCAGATGCTTCAACATCAATATTGTCTTGTAAAACTACATCAGCAGAAACTCTGTTAGAAACCTCTGTAGAAACTGCTGAAGATAAAGTAGCATCACCAGAAATTCTTGCAGATGCTTCAGCATCAATGTTACCTTGTAAAGTAACATCAGCAGATGCTCTAGCTGTTGCTTCAGCAGAAACTGAAGTTGCTAATGATGTATCTGCGTTTGCTCTTGCAACTGCTTCAGCATCGATGTTATCTTGTAAAACAACATCAGCTGCAATTCTTGCCGCTTCTTCTTCTAAAATATCTGTTGATACAAAACCGTAGTTTTGTGCCGTGATAAGATTAGTTTGTGCAATTGCTTGAGTTAAAGATGCATCACCTGAATCTCTTACTGCTGCTTCTGTAGAAATAGCTGAAGATAAAGTAGCATCAGCTGAAGTTCTATTAGAAACCTCCGTAGAAATTGCTGAAGATAAAGTAGCATCACCAGAAATTCTTGCAGATGCTTCAGCATCAATGTTACCTTGTAAAGTAACGTCTGCTGCAGCTCTTGTAGATGCTTCTGTAGAAACAGCTGAAGATACTGTAGCGATAGCTGCAGCTCTTGCAGATGCTTCAGCATTAATGTTACCTTGTAAAGTAACATCAGCTGTAGATAATACTACGTCAGCAGCAGCTCTTGCAACTGCTTCAGCATCGATATTATCTTGTAAAGTAGCATCAGATGCAATTCTTGCAGATGCTTCCGCATCAACGTTAGCTTGCAAAGTAACGTCAGCAGCATCTCTTGCAGATGCCTCAGCGTCAATGTTACCTTGTAAAGTAATGTCTGCTGCAGCTCTTGTAGATACTTCAGTTGTTAAGTCTGATTGTAAAGTTGCGATATCATTATTGATATCTGTAATGTTTGTCGCGTTAATGTTACCTGAAACATTTAAATCACCATCGGAGTAAGTTAACCCCGCGTAAGTAGTTACATTTGATGAATCAACAGCAACGGCAACACCGTCTGTAATACCACCACCAACTGGGAGTGTATTACCTTGAAAACCTTGTACGCCTTGAGCACCTTGGAAACCTTGGAAACCTTGAGTACCTTGAGTACCTTGAGTTCCTTGATCACCTTGGAAACCTTGAGTACCTTGAGTACCTTGAGTTCCTTGATCACCTTGGAAACCTTGGAAACCTTGGTCACCCTGAGTACCTTGAGTACCTTGAGTACCTTGGTCACCCTGAGTACCTTGAGTACCTTGAGTTCCTTGATCACCTTGGAAACCTTGGAAACCTTGGTCACCCTGAGTACCTTGAGTACCTTGAGTACCTTGGTCACCCTGAGTACCTTGAGTACCTTGAGTACCTTGGGTACCTTGATCACCTTGGAAACCTTGGAAACCTTGATCGCCTTGGAAACCTTGGAAACCTTGATCGCCTTGATTACCTTGGGTACCTTGTGTACCTTGGGTACCTTGATCTCCTTGGAAACCTTGGAAACCCTGATCACCTTGTGATCCAATAGGACCTGTTTCCCCTTGAGGGCCCGACGTAGCAATATAAGCTGAATATGCCATAATTTTTTACGTTTTTATTTTTTTTTTAATTTTTAGTTAGATTAATCTAACGAGCTTTTTTCGTATACTAAATCAAATGTATCTCCCGCGCCGATTTCGTAACCAGCGTTATCAGAGTTCCAATATAATTCGTCCCCTGCTGCTAATTCAGAGATGTTTTTAGCAGTGATACCTCCGTCGTTTGAGAAGTAAACATCACCATCTAAGTTTCCATAAGTTTCAGTAACAGCAACACCGTTGATGTAAACCTGAACCGTAGAATCTGCGTATGGTGTGAAGTCTAAAGTAATACCAGTTGCTGAACCATTACCGTTAGATGCTAACGGTGTTAAGTCAGACTGAGAAAACTCTTCGCCAACTGCAATCGCTTGAGGACCTAAAGAAGGTCTCCATGGAAGTACTTGTGCAGACGTTGCAGATAAAGCTTGAAGAACCGGATTAGAGTATGTGTACGTTGGATCGTATTCATTCACGAAAGGAACAATAGAACCAGAGTCTGTATCATCAACAACGTAGAATGTACCTGGAATTAAGTTCCATGTATCTACTGTGATGTTACCGATCTGTACTGCTGAAAACGTGTTTGCGTCGATCACTTCGTCTACAACTAAACGACCCAATTTGTCAGCTGTCTTTGCATCTGCTAAACCCCAAGAACCATTGTAATAAGCAATAACTTTGCCTGCTACAAAACCATGGTTTACCTGTGTGTAATTAGATTTCAAAGACCCTGAAGCTAATTGAGCGTTAATCTGGTCAAGCCTGTCTTGCAATCCTGCAATTTGCTTAATCCTAATTTGTGCCATAGATTTAATTTTTTTTTTAAGTTATAAGCTAAAGGCCTTGTGGCCCTTAATTTTCTAAGTATATATCATATTTTATATAGGGCATAGTCCACTAATGTAGGTGTTATTATATTATTTTAGATAAATATTACATGAATTCTTTTACTAAAAAAATTATTAGAGATTATATTTATGTCATTGAAACCCTAGATGATGTGACAGAAATTTCTAGTGCAGCAGAGCGAGAATTTAGAGAAGCGTTAATGACAGAATCGCCAGAAGCTTTAGAAGCTTTAGTAGTACCTAAAGGTCAAGCTAAACCTAAAATAGAATCTGAAGAAGAGGTTGTAAAATTTGACGATAAAGATTTTAAAAAGATCTTTAGAAAATTAGCAGTAAAATGTCATCCAGATAAAATTCAAGATGCTAGTGAACGTGAAGCTAAATTTTTAAAAAAGTGTTATGAAGATATTAATAAAGCTAATGATACTTATGATTGGGGTTTGCTTTTAAAAGTAGCGGCGGAATTGAACGTTGATGTTGAAGATTTAACAGTTGAGCAGATGCAAAACATTCAACAAAATATAGAATCAATTCGAAAGAAAATTAATCTTTATGAAGGTTCGATGGCATATCAATGGTATGCTTTAAATGATACTGCTGTAAAACAAAAATATCTGCAAACATGTGCAGATATTTTTAAAAATTCGTTAAAGCCTAAGGATTAAATATCCCACAAATTAGAAAAGTGGCATCGCGCGTAAATTGGTCTAGCGTATGTAACTCCATTTTTGTATTTATCTCTTAATCTCTTATTAAAATCTACGTCTTCAGATACGTTGCCATACGTGTCTCTCCATTGAACGCTTAAACCAGGTTTGTGCATTAATAACCAAGGAGACATTACAATCATACCTGGTTTTAGGACTGATTGCTTCCACATTCCAGGTGCATAATCCAATTGGACTGGTTGAAAATTAGAAGAAGCATATAAAGTTTCGCTATCTGGCCAATCTGCCCTCTCATTGTCATACCATGTTGTATTCATCCACCAGTCATGATCTTGATCTTGGTTATAAACCAACATAAGGGTCATTGTAAATTCAGGTGCAAGAATATCATCTGAATCCATATATGTAATTAAATCACCACTAGCAGCTGTAACACCTAATCTTCTTGCAAATCCTCTATAGTATTTATATTCTTCAGGATCGCCCGGCCTTGTGTCATACATTTTTAATTCGCTATCATGGCGATCATAATAAACAAATTTAATATTTTTATCTTGTTTATAAGATCTATTATACAATTGTTGTGTTTTTAAACAACCATCAGAAACAATAATTAATTCACAGTTTTTATAAATCTGACTTCTAAAGCTTTCTACGGCTCTGTGAAATTTACCAAGTGAATCTACTCTAGAATTATTATAATCCTGTAGATTAACTTGCATAACTATAGATATTTTAACTTTATCTACTTGTTCTAAAATTTCGTTTAATTCATTCATTATTTATATGCGTTTGTTTTCCAATCGTATTCATAACTCATTTGATGTTTTCCAGGTTCAAATAAGTTTTCAATTAATTTTCTATATGTATCCACAACAATTGGATTCGTTGTTAAATATCTGTCTAAAATTGGTTGATTTTTTTGCTTGTATTCTTCTAAAGTATTGTCATGATTTTCTAATACTTCTTTAAGTTGATTATAACCAGCAGTAACATCAAATCCCTCATAATAATATCCGCCATCCTTTACCATGTCGGCGTTGTGTACTAGTGGGTAACCAAAATACATTGCATCTAAATATGCATAATTAAGTGGATTTTCCCATTGGTGTGATAGAACTATATCGGTTTCTTCAGCAAAGAATACTGCTGCTGGATATCTACCTACATATTTAACAAGAGGTGGATCGTGTCTTACTATATCAAAATTCTTAATCATTTGCTTATAATAAGAATTTTGTAAAATTCGTTGACCACTTGCAATATACAATTGCTTATAAGCTCCTTCTCCGAATTCACGATACATTTTTTCAGCAATCATCATTGGTATCATAGACCATTTAACCACATTTAAGTTTGGCTCCATGATTGATAATTTTTTATCTTTCCTATCTTTAGGTTGATATCCTGGATATTTCTTGCCAGATAATTTTAATAAATCAGAAGCACGCTGAATATGCTCTGGATCCCACACAAATGGAACCGTTTTAATTTGATGATCTTTATGTCTATATACTAATTTGAAATATTCGCCATTCTGATATTCTTGTTGTGGAATCATCCACGTCTCATCATGTCCAATGTCCCAAGATGGAAGAGCTTCTTTTGCGGTATCGAAGATTACTCTCTCCATATCTACAACATAGTTATTACCACATTGGTATTTTACAATTTTAACTCTTGGTCTTTTTAATTTAAGATCTAAAATTAATTTAGAAGGTAATGAAGTCCCTAACATAAAAATTATATCTACTTCATTTATCTTTTCTCCAAATTTATAGATTGGATATTTCTTATAATCCCAAGTTACTTTAGTTAGATCTGTGACTTTACTACCTGTTTCCATAATGAAAACCTCATAGCCTTCAATTTGGCTCAATGTTTTAACTAAATTCAATACGTTTAGTTTAATACCATTAATCCACATTGATTCGTATTCTTCAGTAAGGGAAAGAGTAATTCCTATGCGCATACAATATTATATTCATTTTTTTGAACTAGTTTATATATCAATAATAAAAAAAGGGGATCCCCGAAGGGATCCCCTAAACTATTTAATAGTCTTAATCAGATTAAGCTATTTCTTAGTATTGGTAGTTAACTAATACTTGGTCATCACCGTCGATCACATAACCTGGATCAACTAAGTTGATGATGCTACCAGTAACTGTTTCAACTTGTACGTGGTGACCGTTTACGTAAACGTCAACTAACGCAATTAAGTCGTCTTGTACTGGGTTAGCAAGAGTGTAAGCTAAACCTGCACCAATGAAGATTTCAACAGCTTCCTGTGTATCTTCTTGGATGAAGCCTTCTAATGCAGTGATTCTAGTGTTTAAACCAGCGTCAACAGTAACTAAAGAATTTACATCAGCGTTAGTAGCAGCGATTTCAGTAGCTAAGTTACCTTCGATACCAGTCATTCTAGTATCTTGAGAAACTTGTGCAGCGTCAACTGATACGAAATCAGCATTAGTAGCAGCGATTTCAGCAGCTAAAGCAACGTTGATAGAAGTAACATCAATGTTAGTAGCAGCGATCTCAGCAGATAAAGCTAATTCTAAAGAATCAACTGAATCAACTAAGTTACCGTTAACATTGCCTAATAATACTTCGATAGAATCAACTGAATCGATTAAGTTACCTTCTGCAGCTTGAGCTCTAGAAATCTCAGCAGCTAAAGCAGCTTCGTCTGCAGTAGCTCTTGTGTTGATAGAATCAACATCAGCGTTAGTTGAAGCGATTTCAGAGTTTAAGTTAGAGATAACTACTGCTAAAGCGTCATCATTTACTGTATCAACAGCGTTGATTAAAGAAACGATTTCAGCGAATGAATCTTTATCAGCGTCAGCAGCTAATAAGATTGCATCAACTCTACCTTCTTCAGCTAATACTCTAGTGTTGATAGAAGTAACCTCAGCGTTAGTTGTAGAGATTTCAGCAGCTAAAGCTCCTTCTAAAGCTAAAGCTCTAGTGTCGATAGATGCAACATCACCTTCTAGAGAATCAACAGAAGCGTTGATTGCTGTAACGTCTGCGTTAGTTGCAGAGATTTCAGCAGCTAAAGCCGTAGATAACGATGTATCTGCAGCTGCTCTTGCTGTTGCTTCAGCACCGATAGCAGTGTTGATTGAAGTAACATCTGCGTTAGTAGCAGCGATTTCAGCAGCTAAAGCTGTAGATAACGATGTATCTGCAGTAGCTCTTGCAGCCTCTTCAACAGAAACTCTAGACTCTAAAGATAAATCCTTAGCAGTTAAAGAAGTTACTTCAGCATTAGTAGCAGCGATTTCAGCAGCTAAAGCTGTAGATAAAGACGAGTCACCAGCAGCTCTTGCAACTAACTCAGCAGATAATGCAGAGTTGATAGAAGTTACATCACTGTTAGTAGCAACAATCTCAGCAGCTAATGCAGCTTCTTCTGCAGTGATTCTTGTGTTGATAGAATCAACATCAACGTTAGTAGCAGCAATCTCAGCATTCAAGTTAGAGATAACAACAGCTAATGCGTCGTCGTTTACAGTATCAACAGCGTTGATTAATGAAACGATCTCAGCAAAAGAGTCCTTATCCGCTTGAGAAGCTAATAAGATCGCATCTACTCTTGTCTCTTCAACAGACAATCTTGTCTCTAAAGAACCGTCAGCTGCTTGAAGCTCAGTAACATCACCATTAGTTGCTACGATTTCAGCAGATAACGCTAACTCTAAAGAGTCGATAGAAGCGTTAACTTCATCACCTAAAGCAGTTTGTTGAGCATCAACGTAAGCCTTAATGTCAGCCGCGTTAGCGATCTGAGAAGACGTTACATTAGACCAAGTTACCGTAGATAAGAAGTCTGCAATTTGTTTTGAACGAATTTGTGCCATAATTTTATTTATTAATTTATTTTGGCGGATAGCTTTATTGCTATCGTGATTATATATTCAGGTTGAAATGACACTATTATTGAAAAATAACATATTATAGTAATAAAATTAAACAAAAAAATGAGATTTTCATTTTTTTAGAAATACTACGTTAATATATTATTATCTTAAATCGTCAACATCAACCTCGTATATTAAGTTGATTTGATCTCCAATTTCTAGGTCGTATCCGGAAATTTGGCCATTCCAAATTAATTGGTCTCCGCTTCGAATTTCTTCAATTGCGACCGCCGTTAATCCGTTGTTGCCAGAGAAATAGCATGCTTTAGTTTTAACACCATCACCTACTTCAGCTGAAATACCATTAACCTCTACCATTACGTAAGAATCATAATATGGAGAATAAGTTATTGCAACTCCAGTAGGGGCGTTATCGCCTGATGTTGCAATTGGATTAATATTTTTATCAAGATATGTATTAATACCTTCTTTAACCGATACTGATCCTCCTCCAATTGCATCTAAGTAATAAGTTACTTTTTGTCCAACTACGAATGTAGATCTTGTTACGCCAGGTCCAGACGCTAGGTCTTCTAATACAACATTAACCATAATACCATCTGTGTTTTGGTCATCGCCATCCCCGGGATTAATATCAATTCTAGACCAATCTAAGATCTTATAAATTGCGTACATATTAGTATCTCCTAAATCTGAAAGTGTAATTGTTCCTGAAACTCCATCTACTCCAATTCTATTCTTTAAGAAATTTTCAAGAAGAGTAATTCTAGATTCTTTCTCATCAAGATTTCTAAATTTAATTGTTGTAACTAAACTTGGAATATAATTATCAATAGTTACTTTACCAGAATCAGTAGGATTAGATCCATTAACGGCTTCAACCATAAATGTACTGCCATTAAAGATTGCAGTTGTTCCACCACCAGTATTTCCGCCAGTATTTCCGCCAGTTCCAGTTCCTGGATTTGGATCAGTTACACCACCGGCGCCTTGAACTGCTTCACCTAATTTAATTAATGGGAATACATAAACCTTTGGTTGCGGATAATAGTTTTCATAAATTACACTAACTTGCATATAGATCTCCCCAGGAGGAATCACTAATGTTTGCTGTGGAATCATTGTAAAAGAACATCTACCACTATTCTCAGTTTTATGTAATTCTAATTTGCTAGAAACACCCATTGTTGATGGGTTAGAATATTGAAGATATTTAGTATCATTTCTATAGATAGCCGCGTGAATTGATGTTGGTTCATTTAAATTTAGTGCCTGTCCAATAAAGTCTTTGTATAACTTAAATTCATAGACCTGCTCATTACCTTGAACAAAATTAAATTCAGCGTCAATCTGTAGGATGATATCGTCCTTTGCAATAATTGCCATATAGTTAATCTATTTATTTTAACTATATATTCTATTAAGCGGTTAGAATCTTGAAAAACAAGGCATATTTGATTAATGGTATAATGCACGCATCAACATCATGATCAATTGTATGATTACATCTCCAAAATCTATAATTCTCGCTGTCTTCGAGATTTTGAATATATTCTGATAATTCTCCGATTTCATTTTTTATTTCTCCAATTTTTATTGGATTAATATCTTTCCAATCGGCAATTCCAATATTATGATATTCATATATCAATATATTATCAGAATCCTTTCTAGCTACGAACAACTGAATCTTAGTTTTAGTAGGTCGCGTGCTTGGGATTTCAGTAAGATATATTTTAGCAGATAATAACCTCCATTTAGATCTTACCAATTTAAAAACTGTTTCAAATTCTTCTATCGCAAAATCACATAATTCATAGATATCTTTCATCTCTTTAGAATCAGAAGGATATTCGTAATCTAACGACATAGTATCTAAATTAATGCCTTTGATAATTTTCATTTTATTATCTAATGTTCCTTTATTAGACTGAAATTTATAAAGGTTGTACAAAGTGCTCTCAACTGTTTTCAAAGCATAAAGCAATTTACCAGCTTCAACACTATTAACTACATGTTGAATAGCGCCTAAAAGCTGATATTTTTTTAACTCGTAATCGTGAGGAGGTGCAATACACCAATTTTCTCTTAATATATCCATACAGTATTTATTTAAACTGTATCAGATGATATTATTCTAATTGGTATTTATATTAATATAATATGATATTAGTCTGAACTTATTCGCTTTTAATCTTACCTCGAACAATCTCTTCTTGTGGAACTGTAGTTAGTCCCCATTGTAAAATAAACCACTGCGCTTCTTTTTCCGCAAGCATGTTATTTAATTTTAAAACTTCTTTAATTCTAGAGATGCAGTATTCAATAAATTCCTTTTCAGTATCTGTATCGGTTGAATAGTTCATGTACCATTGTGGATCGTCTTTGACATCTTCATACGTTACGCCATGAGGCTCGAGCTGTTTGTTGATTAGCTCTTTGAATAGTTCAGTTGTCTTTTGTCTGCGATCCATCATACTATTTCAATTTTATTTTGATCTAATAACCTAATATATGTATCATATTCTAATGACACTAAAATTAAATTTTCACTAACTCTACTTTTAAAGAGTTTAATTTTTTCAAATTCAACAAAAGGATTTTTAATAATTTTATTTAAAAAATCAATCTGTTCTAATTCTATGTGAAAATACAATTTCATAATATTATATTATAATAATATCTTAATATTAGTTTCTTTTAATAACTTGATCAATGATTCCGTACGCTAAAGCTTCATCTGCGGTTAACCAAAAATCTCTAGTTGCGTCTTTTTTAACTTGTTCTGCTTTCTTTCCGCAATATTCTCCAAGCAATGCAAATAGTTCATCATTTACTTTCTGCCACTCTGCCCAATCAATCTCAGCATCTTGAATATTTCCAGAGAAACCTCCAGAAGATTGGTGTAACATTGTTCGTGAATGTCTTAGCGATGATCTCTTTCCTTTAGTTCCAGCGCCAAGAAGTACTGAACCCATCGATGCGGCCATACCGGTGTTTACCGTGCGAATATCGCATTTAATGTATTCCATAACATCAACCATCGACAAACCTGACTTAACTGAACCTCCAGGGCTATCGACGTGCATTGTGATATCTGTAGAAGAAACGCTATCCAAAAACATTAATTGAGCTTGTACTACAGTTGACATATTGTCATTTACTGGGCCTGCTACCCAAAGTAAACGGTCAGCCATTAATCTTGAGAAAATGTCTAATTGAGTAACTCGCATCTCTCTTTCTTCTAAAATATATGGGGTCATAGAAGCTTCAATTTGCTTTTGGTAATAATCCATATTTGAAGAGCTGATATTATGGTCGCTCATTGCATATTTTCTAAATTCTTTATTGTAGTCCATATTTTTCAATTAATTTTTTAATGTATGTACATTTTTCATATTGTTCTTCTTCTCTAAAATATTCTATACATTTATTTAGAGATTTATAGTATCCTTCTTCTTCAAGTGTTGCTTCACTAAGATTTCCTTTTGGGTCTTCTAAGTAACAAAGCACTCTCTCTTTATATGTTGACTTTAAATTTAATTGAATAAAATCTAAAAGTCTTTCATAAAACAAATCCTCTTCATCGACTGGTTTTTCAAAAATATCAGTGGTTCCGAGCCTCATTGTAAACGTCGGTATATGCCTTTTCATTCAAAATCAGATTTTTTTAATATTAAGATAATCTCTTAATATATTATAATATTCTGATTTTTTTGCTTCATTCTCAAGAGCGAAATTAACCGATTGAATGAATTTAGCGCCATGGTTTGTCAACTCCATTGTATCGCCAATATTAAACAGCGGTTCTTTTAATTCAAAAGAATAATTAGAACCTTGATTATCTGATTCAGATAATATGTTATTAGCTAATTCAAAATGGCGCTCATAAAAATGGATATTATCAACGCAGTGGTGATATGTACCTAATTCAAGATCTTGATATTGATCCAATAACCACAATCTAACATGTTGATGAACAAATGCAAAGAAAGGCGCATCAAATGTCAATCCATAAAAGATATCGTTGGATCTCATCTGAACTTTCATATTCAGTTTATTATCGCGAATCCAAAAATTCAAATACATCGTACAAACAAAATCTTTGTTGCCTTCGAATTGAAACTTAGGTTGATTTAAGAATGCAATTGCTTGACGTGTATTTTTATCTTGTTTTAACGAATTGACAACCCATTTTAACTGATCACCAAATAATAGTGATCCATAATTAGAGTTGATTTCATTTGTGTGTGGATTCGTAATATTAGACCAAAAATTAGAGAAATTAGAAATGTATGCAACATCTCTATTTTTATTTAGGTACCATACTAGTTCACCTGCAAAATATTTAAAATTGAATGCTCGATTTTCAAAATCTGCAAAAGGCAAATTAGAATCAAAAGCAAACTGTTGAACAGTGAGTTCTTTTACTTTAAGATCTCTTGGTTGTTCAACAGTTCCGTTTTTTTCTATGCTCTGAATGATGTGCTTAAATGCTTTATTGAAGTTCATATATTATCGTAATAACTGATTACAATATTATATTACTATTTGATGAAAAGTTTATCTTCACCTTTTTTATGGTTGATTGTATACACCGTATCTCCTTCAACCATCTTTTTTTCAATGATAGCATCTGCTAAAATATCTTCAACATAATTTTGAACAGCACGCTTTAGTGGGCGAGCTCCAAATTGAGGATCATAACCTCTTTCTGCTAAGAATACTTTTGCTGGCTTAGATACTTTAATGGAATATCCTTGATTAGCCATTCTTGCAATTACTTTAACCAATTCCAAATCAACAATCTTAAGAACGTTTTCTTCAGATAATCCGTCAAATAGAATAATATCATCAACTCGATTCAAAAATTCTGGGCTAAACTTATTTTTAAGTTCTTTACGAATGATGGATTCTACATGTGTTTTCTGTGTAGCAACTGAAGATTGAGATTCAAATCCAATTCCTGTTCCAAAATCTGCAACTCTTTTAGCGCCTACGTTAGAGGTCATAATAATAATTGTATTTGTAAAATCAACAGTTCTACCTAATGAATCTGTTAAGCGACCTTCATCAAGAACTTGCAATAATGTGTTAAATACATCTGGGTGCGCTTTTTCGATCTCATCAAATAAAACAACTGAATATGGTTTGCGACGCACTTGTTCTGTTAATTGACCTCCATCTTCATGACCAACATATCCTGGAGGAGAACCAATTAATTTAGAAACATTGAATTTCTCTTGGTATTCACTCATGTCAATTCGGATCAAGTTTGTATCGGCTGATCCGAAGTAATAATCAGTAAGAGCTTTAACTAATTCAGTTTTACCTACACCAGTTGGTCCAATAAACATGAATGATCCAATTGGTTTTCTAGAAGAACTAACTCCTGTTCTAGATCTTTTAATTACTCGTGTAAGACCCGCTACTGCAGAATCTTGGCCAATAACCATGCTCTTTAGTTTTTGTTCCATTTCCATGATAACCTTACTTTCGTCATCTGTCATTCTGGTGATTGGAATACCTGTTGCTTGAGAGATCGTTTCTGCGATATCATCGTATGTAACTTGTTTACGATTAATGCGCATTTCTTCTTGCCACTTTTCAGTGACGGCTTTTACTTCATCTCGTTTTTTAAGTTCTTCATCTCGGTATTTTGCTGCTTTTTCATAGTCTTGTTCTTCTACTGCGGCTAATTTCATTTGCTTAACTTTTTCAGCTGCTTCCTCAGCTTTAGTAATGTGCTTAGGAATATTAACTTGAGTTAAGTGAACTTTAGCGCCTGCTTCATCCATTAAATCAATTGCTTTATCTGGTAACTCTCGTTGAGTAATGTAACGATCAGAAAGAGTTACACAAGCTTCAATTGCCTCATCAGTATAACGGACTGCATGATAATCCTCGTATTTCTCCTTAATTCTATTAAGGATTAAAATAGAATCATCGATTGATGGCGGATCGATAAATACCTCTTGAAAACGACGTGTTAATGCACCATCATCTTCGATATTTTCTCGGTATTCATCAAGAGTAGTTGCACCAATACATTGAACTTGGCCTCTAGCGAGAGCAGGCTTAAGAATGTTAGAAGCATCTAGAGACCCGCTAACACCACCAGCTCCGACAATAGTATGGATTTCATCAATGAATACAATAATGTCTGAATCAGCCTTGAGTTCATCAACAATAATTTTCATTCGTTCTTCAAACTCACCACGATATTTAGTACCTGCTACCAAGTTTGAAATATTAAGAGAAATAATTCTTTTATTGGTTAACGTCATTGCTACTTTTTTATCGACAATCATCTGTGCTATTGCCTCAACAATAGCAGTTTTACCAACACCGGGATCTCCTAAGATAATTGGGTTATTTTTCTTTCTACGTGAAAGGATTTGACAAATTCTTTTTACCTCTTCATCACGACCAATAATTGGATCTAATTTGCCTTCAGCTGCCATAGCAGTTAGGTCTTCTCCAAACTGTTCGATCATTAGCGATTTTTTGCTTTTAGCCATAATTGTATTATAGAATGTTTATACTAATATTTATTGTATACCCTATTTATCTTTTGTTTCTTAGAGTATTGCCTAAAATAAAAAAGGGAGCCGAAGCTCCCTTAGTCTATATCATAAATTGTGGCCACAAATTCGATTTTGTTTATGATAACATATATATCTTGTTAATATGATATTTTGTGTAAAACTAGCAAAATTAACAAAAATTGTCTCTTTTGATACTATCTATCGGCTAAGAATAAGTGAGAATGAATTGCTGTAATTTGACAATTCGAGTCATACGCACAAAGTCTAGCTGGCTTGTATTCTGCTTTTGAAACTAAATCTGTTCTTGAAGATGCACAAGAAGAAATGATTAAAAAAACAAAGGTTGCGATTGAAATGTTTCTTAGATTTTTCATAATTACCCTAATGTTATTTTAATGTTAATAATTTATATATTAGTTAACATTAAGGTAATATACCATTTCAATGTTAAATTTTCAGAGATCTTTGAGTGCAATCACTACAAATAACCGCTGCTGTTTCTTTTACTACTTGAGACCATTTATCGCATACACCACTGTCAGGACCCCACTCTGGATACTTACTAAGACTAGGATTAGAATTTTGGCAAATCATATAGATTTGACCATCGACTTCTTTTGTTTTCCAAATTGTTTTTTCTTTTGCCATTTCTTTTTCTATTAAATATTTGTTCTGTATCGTTCTTTTGAATTAACATCGAATATATCTTCATAATATGTTAATCCTATATTAAGTTTCTTACTCAATAACTTCAACTGATTATCCCAATCAATTATGTTGATATAGCATTTTTCAAAATTATCGGTTAGTTTCCATTTGTATGGTTGCATTGTTGACTCTCCAGTTGTATCTTTTATATGCCTATAGTAGGCCCAACTTTCAGCGCATTTCTTAAGATCTCTTCTAGTTAATAAAATTATTTGATCAAATTCTTTTGACAGTTCAACATAGAATTCTACATTATCTTTATAGCCTTCTATTTTGTCATAGATCAGAGATTTCAATCCAATGTTATCTTCTCCTTTAATGTATTCACTTAACCCTGTTTTATCAAACGGTTCATAGATGTTTTTTAAATTATGAGTATTGCATAATCTATAAAGTAATTCAGATGAACCTGTTCTAGGGAGTGATACTATTAATATTTTCATTTTATTCCCTTAAGAATCTTATATGTATTATGCCAATCTTCGACTGAATAGATTCGATGAGGTCCACCTAAAATTTGAGCTAAATCATAGTCATTTCCACCGGGCATCATTTTATCCCCAAAAAAATGAATTACTGAATCATATCCAAATTTTTCAAGAATCCATTTTTTAGCCTGGCTCTTATTGGCTCCAATTGGATGAATATCAATTGAGATCTGACCGCCTACTGAAGCTTCAACATCTTTAAATAGGAGCATAATGTCATGAGCAATCTGTAAACGCTCTTTAGTCATTGCGTCCCATTCATAATATTCTTCACGCTGTTCTTGAGAGCAGTCGCGACCAACAATTGAAAAGTTCAATAAACCTATCCTCTTTTCAATATGATTCGATGTTCTAATTTCGTATCGGCTATGATCTAATACGTACTCTAAGAATTTAATCAATTCATCAGAGGGTTCCCAATCGATCTTATATGTTTCCTCACCTTTCTCGAAGATGTGATTACAACAAGACTGTAAGCATGCCGATGCGCTACTCCAGATTTGATATCCAATTTGTTCAATAGTTTTTTCTTTATCGCTGCCGGTAACAAACACCACATTTTTATCCTGCATCCAATCAATGAAAAACTCTTTAAACTCTGGATTAATCTTAAGACGGCTAGGCGTCATAGTGCCATCCACATCAAATACGTAAATATTCTTCATATTCTTAGATATGCGTTAGAATATTATAGATTGTAGTTCCAAGGATCGCAACAAAAAGAACTATCATCGTATACACCACAATAGTATTATAGCCTTCAACTTGCTTTTGAGATCTCCCTTGCCAATCTTCAGGATTCCATTTTTCTTTTTTCATAATAAAATATTATAATACCTTATTATTATACACTCTGATCATCTTATGTTTCGTATTATTATATTATGTGACGCGCCCCCACTAGCCAAAAAGAGTGGGGCACAATTCTAAAAGTGCGCCCACAAAAAAGAACTACTCAAAAGATAGGATTACTTCTTGTTATTTCTCTTCTAATTCCTCTTACTACTCATAGTTTTATTGGAAAAGAAATTTTAGGAATTTTTATTCCTGGAAATTTTTCGACGTTACTTTCATAATACTCTAAGCCGGGGGAAATTTCTTCTATCACAATCAAAAAACTAAAAAAATCATTTTTTCATATTTCCCTATATTCCATCTAGGGCGACCATTCAGACCCAATGGGCGACCCCTTAATCCGTACTGATACCGAGATTCCATGGGTCAGGGCCCTCAGTCCCAGATCCCCTACCAGTATCGGATACTCCACCGTATCGTAGGAGGATCCTCCCCTATATTATGTTACTCCAAGATTATAAGATTCTGAATCTTCTAGTCCTTTATCTTTAAGCGTTCATGGCTTAAAACCTACAGAGGTTTGTGATTGGTTTTTTCTCTGAGCTTCGTCCTAGTCTTACCCTCAGGCATAAAACCATAACTTATATTCACAGTACTCTGATTTGTTTCAAAACTCTGAAACTTTTTTTGTAATATTTTTCTCAATGTATTCTGAGTACCTAGAGGGCTGGATCCAGCGCAGGGCCGCCCGCTGCACTAGGGGATCCCCAATTCAGCGTACTGTGAATCAATATGAGTCCTCTGAGTGGTGCCCTGCGGGGGTCACCCTTACATCTTAGTGGGTCCATTGTATGGGCACCGCTCATGGTAGAGCGGCTCCCCTCGGCCCGGGGCAAATATCGGGGTACCGGTGACTTTGTGGGGGTATGTCGCGGCTATTAGGGTACTATGAGTACTCTGAGAATCTAGAGGTGCGTCATGGTAAAAATAAGGATTCCACCGGGGGGTGATAATTATGGCGCTTAAAGGACATTGATTGCTCATATTGTTAATTATAGCTAGGAGACTTTCATGACCCCTATGCCCTCCACCCTAGAGACTTTGATAAATCCGGATCCTTAAAACCTTGGGGGCTTGGGTTGCGGCGGTCGGCCTAGGCGTGGCGCCCTAATTTGTGGCTTCTGCATCTTGGGCATATTGGGCTCCGGTTGTTGGGGCTTGGGCTTCTGGGGCTCTGGTGTACCCTTGCCTAGATCTGGCTGGTTGGGCTTAGTTGTGGTAGGTTGTCCGTTATTTGGTTCCTTCTGATCTGGTTGCATATTGCCCATGAGCTTATTCATTACATAAGCCTGACCTTCCTCCTTAATCTTACGTTTTAACTTGGCTATAAAGCCTTCCTGCTCCTGTTCTGGTACTTGGATCAACTTGCCATTTGGGTCTTTAACCGGATTGCTCGCCTGGCTATTGACATCAGGTGATACCGGGGGCAGGTTACTAGCCTTAAAGTTAGGGTTAGTATCTATAGGCCTCTCCTGCTGACGAGTACTGATATCCCCTTGGGACTGATCTATCCTATTATTAAGATTACTTTGTGTAACCTGTTGGTTCAGTTTGCTCTGTGGATTTTCTAGCATTTATAAGTGACTCTAGTTCTAGGATCTTAGTCTTAATACTAGGATGGTATGGTTGTTCCATCTTAAGTGTTATGATCTCTTCCTGTAGTTGTTGGATCTCTTGTTTGTAGTTTTCCATGTTTTATATATTCTAAGTTAAGGCGCGCATTAAGTGATGCCCGAGGGGGACATCATCCATACAGCCGGTTAATTAAGCTACGCGAAGGGTTTCAAATTTGGGCTCATTCATCACATAAGCCATGCTGGCCCACGTGGCACTATTAACAGCCTTATACTGCTGATAGTTATAGAGCTCAGTATTAAAGAACATTGAGTTAATAGTGCCTACAGTTACTTCACGCAGGATATGTTCGTCGATCATATTGATCTTCTTACCCTGACGAGCAAATACCGTAAAGAAATAATCACTACCTTCAAGCTGTACCTGTACGGACTGAAGGGCTCCTTTATTATAACCGCTGATTAAGCGCTCAGGGTGCTTGTTATAACCTTCGATCTCAAAATCACGAGCGTCTACTACGGTCATAAAACCAGCACGGCTTTTAACAATAAAACGAGCGTTAACGATCTTTTTACCCTGGATGAAGTCTACAGTGCGGATGTTGGCAACGTTGATCAAGTCTTTCATAGTCTGTTTCTTTTAATTATATAGTAAATATAACAAATAACCGCGACATAAAAAAATCTAGGGTGATCTTTTTTAGTCTTTTTTTGATTTCTTTTAGTCCGCGCGAAACAGATGGCTCATCAAGGGGACAGTGGAGTGAGCCTACTACATTATATTATAGTGACTTTTTTACTTTTGTTTCAGAAAATAATTCACTTTTTTTCACCAAATATTTTTTTATGTCGCGGTTTTTGCTTATATTTACTATGTAATCAAAAGATAAACGATATGAAAGTAGCTTTTTATCCCCTTAACTTCCTTGCAGCTGTTGCATCTTTGTTCGTTGCTTATGCAATCATCACTGGTCTCGCTGCTCAATACGTACCTTTCGCAGGTCCTGATAATGAGATTGGATGTTTCGTAATCGCTTCAACCATGGGAATCATCTCCTTGTTCAGTTCTTTTGGTCGCATTAAACAATAAAAAATAGCTTATGAGTTATTAATGTTGACATAACTACAGGCCTTGAATGGCCACCAAGGGCGGTCCCTTTTACACGGGGGAGGGAGAGTAGACTCCGACCTGCTTTTTTAAAAAAAAATAGCCAAAAATATTTACACAAATATTTTTTTATGTCGTCGGAATTGTTTATATTTATACTATAATTAAAAGATACACACATGAACACTGACATTGTTTACATCGAGGGACTTGGTTACTGCAGAGAGATTACCGTTAATAGCTACAACGCTTATGGTATTAATGAACCCCACACTATTTATGAACCAATTAAAAAATAATTGGTCCATAATTTTTTTATGTCGCGGAAAAGTGTTATATTTACTATGTAATTGTTAGTTAAACATCAGATATGAAACAGAAAAAGAATCGATACGAGAACGGCTACCTGCCCAAGATCCAATACCATAACGAGCGCCTGCAAGAGGCTCTTAACCGTGAGGTTATTGACATTGACGAGGTTGAGCGTTACGCTAGTAGTCTTAACTACTTTGTTGCTCGTCAGAAAGAGGTTTACGGACGTTTAGAACAACTTTATTCTTAATCACTATGGCACTACAAAACAAAGAATACCTTTATAGCTTCATTGGTGGAGGTTGGAACAGTGAATTGGCTAAGACTAAGCGTGGAGCTATAGCTCAAGCTAAAAAGCGTTGGGCTAACAGTGATGGCTTGGAGGTTGATGAAAAATCATTCCGCATTAAGACTACTCAGGACTATAATATGTTGCTGTCCTTGTTCTATTAATTTGAAACTTTCTATTTAATCAAAGTATAATACTAAAGCAAACACCGTATGATCACTACATTATCACAACCCGTTATCGCTCAACGCAAACAAGAGTCTCTCGAAGCTCAATCGCTTCGTCGCGTTGTTCCTTTCAGTCAGATCAACTTGATCGACGAAAAAACCATTGAATATAATGGTTCACGCATTGGTATCACAAAGGATGCCTTTAAGAGTCTTCTTCGCCTAATCGGTATGAGCCAACAGTTCGCTGATAAGTTTGAAAAGCTTTTTAACGCTGATGCTAAAGCAACGTTCATTAACCGTATGAAGAATGCTATGTCTTCTAACAGCGGTAACTTGAACAACGTAACCATGGTACTTAACCCTATCTCTAAGGCAGTGGTTCACTTTACCAAGGATGAAACTCTTAAGATCTCAAACGAGCAGTTTATTGGTCTTGCTGAGAACATGATTAACGATCATAGTATGGATGTGACCAACTGGTCTACTGATCCTAAGACTGGTATCGTAACCATCAACGCCTTTAACCCTAAAGCTGAGGTAGCTATTAAAGGTCTAAGCGATGAAGTATTCACCGGTGGTGTTACCTTCCGTAATTCACCTATCCAAGGTTTCCAAGTTATGCCATACGTAAATCGTCAATGGTGTACTAATGGTCTTACCACTCAGTTTGCTCAGGAGACTTACCAATTACATTCTCTATCTAATGATAATGTAAATGAGTTCTTCCAGCACATGCAACAATTACGTGCTGATAACTTCGTTTCTTCTGAATTTGGTAATCGTGTCCGCGCCGCTGCAGCCACTCCGGCATCAATCAGCGAGATGCAATATGCTTATAATGCTATTCGTAGCCATGCTGGAGAACGCACTGACAACTGGATCCCTCTTAGCGAAAACCTCAACGCTTATAACAAAGCTGGTTTCGAGAATTTGAATCCTGCTCAAGCTAAAGGAGCTAAGAGTAATCAGAGTGTTTGGTCAGTGATCAATGGTCTTACTCACTTTGCTACTCATGGCCGTAAGATTATGGAGACCAACATGGAAGAACACCAAGCTGCTCAGATGATGGTACAGGCTGGTAACATTCTTGGTCGTACTTCTTTCGATCATGAAAACTATATGCCTAACGTATTTAACGAACTTCGTAACGACGGTGCGATGATGAACTAATAGTTCATGCTTTTAATTATGAGAAGATAGGGCCATGTGCCCTATTTTTTTTTGAAAATATTTCACTTTTTTTCACAAAACATTTTTTTATGTCGCGGAAATTGCTTATATTTATACTATAATTAAAAGATAAAGCTATTATGAACGTTAAGCAAATCATCGCCGAAATCCAAAAGTCAAACCTAAGCAACGAAGATCTTCGTGCTATTAATGGTTATGTTGTTGATCTTATTAAGGTTGAGCGCCGAGTACAGAATGCCGCTGCTAAGGCTACTCTAGAGATTGGTATGACCGTAAAGGTTAACCACCCTAAATTGGCTGGTCGTACTTTCGAATTGACCGAGATTAAGCGTACTAAGGCTGCTGTTCGCCCTCGTGGTTCCATGTTCGGCGGATACAATGTACCTCTATCCCTTGTGGAGGAGGTAGTAGCCTAAAACTTTTTTAAAAAAGTGCGATATAATTTTTTTATGTCGCCTTTTTTTGTTATATTTACTAAGTAATTAAAGCTATCACCACTATGCTACATACTATGGAAATCTACGGTTCTGGCCAGATCTGCCTAACCAACATCGAAAACAAAGGTCAAACCTACATCGAAACTACTCACCCTAAATACGGGTGGTTCCTAAAGAACGAAGGCCGTCTTATCAAGAATAATAACGGCAAGTTCACCTCAACCAAAGACTACTGGGGCTACTATAACAAGCCAGCAGTAGCTCAGCCTAAGGCTCAAGTAAAAGTAAGTTTAACCAAGCTGGATGACCTCAACATCGACGCAAGTCTCTTCAACTCTATGGAGACAGGTACCACCTTTGACAAGGTGCTATCAACCGATGGTGGCTTCCTGCCTGGTACTAATATAATGGCAGCTGGTGCTCCTGGTGTCGGTAAGACCACGGTCCTTCTGGAGATGCTTGCTAAGCTACATGCTAATGGCAAGAAAGTCCTGTTTATCTCAGCCGAAATGGCACAGATCGACATGGCTCGCTACCTACAGCGATTCCCTAATTGGGGCCAGCTGCCGATCTTATTTCTTTCTGATTACGTGGAGGAATGCCCTCAAACTGTAATTGAATCGGTTCTAGCCCAAGGCTGGGATGTAGTCCTAACCGACTCCTACACTGAGGTAAATGACACTGTAAAAGAGGCCTGTAACTTGACCCGCTCTAAAACTGAGAAGTGGTTCCTAGACCTGATGATCAAGCACAATAAGGCTGAGAACAAACTGAAGAAGTACACTTGCTTCGTAACCATCCTGCAGCTCTCTAAAGGTGGCACCTTTGTTGGTAGTAATAAGCTAAAGCACATGACCACCAGTATGATGCACCTGGACTGGGAGGGCGGTGAAAACGGCAGACGATACCTAGAGTTCAGTAAGAACCGTGTAGGAGCCGTAAACAAGAAACTCTACTTTAATATACAGAACAGGGTAGAATTCGACGAGGCACGATACGCTCGGGATCTCTTTAACGACGAGCTGGTAGCCAACGAGCGCAAGCAGTTGGAGAACGAGGCCGATGCCTTTGACAAGCTATTTGGCTTTGGAGAGGTAGAAGAAGTAGCTGAGACCCAGGAGATCTAAATCTTGAGGTTTCCACTGGAGCCCTTGGTTTGTGGTGAGCCAAGGGCTTTGCAGTATCCCTAAGTCTGCAACCCGGTGTGAAAGGGGCAATGGAGCCCAGATTGCTGGGAGGGTAGGGGGGTCTCCCGGTGTGTGTGGTAACGCCCATTGGGGTTTAAGCAGGGTCCTGCAACATGGGATCCTTTTCATTATATAGAGCATAGGATCCTTTAGGTAGTAATGAACCTTAGGTAATGGGGATCCTTACAGGTCTATCTTTCTTTCTTATATCTTGTTCTTATTCTATATAGAGAATAGGATCCTTGTCTATACCTACTTGTTTATCTATATCTAGATTCTATTCTATGTTTAGGTTCTTTATATCTATATATGTGCTTGTGAGTTGGTCTATTCTAGTAGTGTTATCTTGTCTTTAGTTTCTTTTTTTATTATCTTGTTCCTGTTCCTATTCTATTTGTCCTCTTTCTTATTGTCTATTGTGTAATCCTCTTTAGTGTGCGCGCATCGGTTCGGATTGCTTGAACTGGGGTTCACTGAGTGGGTTTAAGGACCTGATCTTAATCTAGATGAAATTCTAATTAAAAAAAGGATCGATCCCTTTAGGGGTGAGGAAATGGTAAAAAACGAAAAAACCCAAAATACTCCTATAATCTAAAAAAGAAAAAGGGTTCCTAATGGAACCCTTATACTGTAGGATTAATATGCCTTTTAAGCCTCTTTTTGAGCCTTCATTTTAGCTCCGTAAGACCAAGCAAAACCAACAATTGACATTAAGATACCTATTAATTCGTAAGTTTCTTCTTCGTTAATCCAACCTTTAGCGATTGCAATACCACCGAGTGTAGTTAACCCATGTCTAATTAAACCAAAGATCTGTTCTTGATTCATGATATGATTAGGTTTTTTTAGTGCTTAACTTTAGTGTTAAACTATTGTATTAAGATCTCAACCTCTGTTCGATCTGTTGTGCGTATGTAGAATAGATTTGTTTTTCTCGGATTGACATTCTCTTTCCAAGTTTAATTCTTTCAGCTACATGGTCAAGTATCTCTTCTGGTACTTTTCCTGTATCCACATATCTATTCCAGAGTTCGTCTCCTATCATGATTTATTTATTCTTTTTATTCTGCCTTAGGGGCCGCAAATTGATAATCTGCAAATCGGTAATGGACATAAAAATTACGAAAGAATTTGCCCTTAAATGGCTCCATTCTACCATGCTCGCAAATTGCAGATTCATATAGAATCATATCACCTGGCTCGGCATAGATTTTGTGCCAAGTGCCGTCATGCGCTTGAATATCGAGTGGCCAATCCTGTTCCCCATTCAACTCCTTATCTACGATGATAATGGCTGAAATGTGATGTGTTGGTAACTGATCTACGTGATGGACTAATTGAGCACCGTTATTATAGGATCGGATCCCATAAATCCAGGTTGGTATGAGTTTTTGATTTGACCAATTTTGATGGATTGGCAAGAGTTGTTGATGTATGATACCTCTAATGGTTGGTATTTGATCAAATGAAAAAAGATCTTGGCCATTTTGACCAAATATGATTTCTTCCATACCTTTAAACTCTTCTTTTTTTGGATTGAGCTTTAATAGACGGTACATTTCTTGAATAATATCCCATGTGCGTTGTGGACATTTAACCAATTGAAACCCGGTTTCTGTGCATTTAGGTAAATCTTCTTGATTGCCGAAAGGTATCATTTGATTGAGTTTGTTTTCCAGTCATATCTGTATCTATTAAATTTATCCGCTAATAGATCTTCAGTTAATTTCTTATATTGTTGTAATAGTTTTGGATTATGTCGTGTGAATCTTTTGATGCGCCCACGTTGCTCCTCTTTCCATTCAGTTGTATGAGTATTGAATGCTTCCCATAATTTTTGAGAGGCCTCTCTGGTATCTTGATCTGGATAATAATATCCAATATCCTGACATAGATTAGCATTATGTACGATTGGATAACCCATCCATGCTACGTCAAAGTAGAGATAATTAAGATTATTTTCCAATTGCCAAGAGAGCACAACATCAAGATATTTATGTAAGACCAATGATGTTGGTAAACGATCTTCAGCCGTAACCTTTGTGATTAATCCACTCTTAGATTCTTTTAATAGTTTAAGCAATCTTGGATTAGTGCTATATTTCTTAGTTGAAAATAGGTATGTTGAATCTAATTCATTGCCATTATTTATATAACGATCTACAATCATAAGTGGAGGTAATAGATTCTTCATGATTGAAAGATTTGGCTCCATTACGCCAACAATCTTTTTCTTATGACCACTCCAATCAGCATACCCATTCTTTTGTTGATAATTCTCTAATACAATTGGATCCCAAATGAAAGGAACTACTGTTGCATTGTCTTGATGGAGCGTGAATGAATAATAATCAAGATTAGTTTTTTCCATTTGTGGAATAGACCAAATTTGATCAGGAATTGCTGGAAAAGGAAGGCTATTAAATATCTTAGATCTCTCTTCGTGTGAATTATGGATAATTGTCTCCATATCTGTGAAAAGCTCATTTCCACATTTATATGCTACGTATTTTAAATTTGGATTCTGATTTTTCCAAGCATTTAAAAACTTTTGTTCAACTAAGAGACCAAGTCCAATAACTACGTCATAATGCTCTTCAAAAGTATCTAATAATCTCTTGATTTTAATTTGATCAAATCCAATCTCTTTTAATTGACCTAATCCGTTTGTCGGACCATCTTCAGTTACTGTTGAGCTTAATAAAGTTACTTCACAACCAAGATCTTGGTACATCATGGCTAAATATAAACCATTTTGATTAATACCATTAGAAAATAGACTTGTTCTTAAATCTACTGTAACTGCTACTTTTAAATTCATTAAATCTTACTCTTAAATAGTTTCTTATCTGCTTTATAAACATTTAAGCTAATATTTGGATATTCTTTCTCTAATGATTTTACTAATGTTAAGTTATGTTGATCGTCATCGAAGAATTGAATATTTGTATAACCACGCTCAATGATTTCTCTAAAAGCCTGCTTCTTTTTATCAGCAATTGAACCGCTAAATTTATGAACTGGATCATTGATTGCATAAATAAGATCTTTAGCAATATGGAATCCAACATGCTCTTTCATCCATTTATAGATCATTTCACGATCATCACGAGCAGTTACAATACCAACAGCACGCTTCATTTTATAAGCATCTGCTAAGATCTTTAAATAATAGTGGATTAATTCCCCAGCTTTCATGATTTCTAAAGATTTGAAATCATCAAAATCTAAATAATGGTCTGGGTGTTTCTCGTAATCGTTAAATTCTTCAGGAGTTAATGCAAAACATTCACCAGTTTTGTGGTTACATACTTTAATTTTTGCATTTGTAATTACAAGAGTATCGTCAAGATCAAAAACAACAATGCTAGTTGCACTGAATGGGCGGGCCTTCTCAGTCAACCATTGATCGTATGTTTTTAGATTTCTTTTCATTAATTATATATTCTTCTTAACCCAAATGATTAACATTTGCATTAAAAAAGAAGTTGGATTGTGCGCAAGGACCCGTTTGCTCGGCGCAATATCCTCCATAATCTCTGGACGTATGTGTTGATAAACCATTATTAAATCTTTATTTTGGTTCTATATAACCAATAATTATATAAAGATTTGACAATAAGTTTATTAAAAATTATCTAGAAGGTTGGTTTCTAAACCTGTTCTCCCCGGTATTATCTTTAATCCATCTTTTTCCTAATGGATTTTGAACAGGAGTTCTTAAATGTCTATTGATTTGCTTTTCAATTTGCTTTAGTACATCCGAATCAGAGGTAGAATTATCAACAATTAACATTTTGTCAACGCCAAATAGTTTTTGAAATTTACCTAAATTATTTTGGACTTCTTGCCACATTTTTTGAACCATTGAATCCTCAAGCTTGCGCTCTCTCATTCTATTACGTTCTAGCGCAACTTCTAATGATGTATTTACAAAAATCATATAAGTATCATATCCAAAATCTTGGTACACACTGCGATGGCCTTTGATTTTATCATAATCTTTACCAGTACCATCAATTACTTGACCTAATCTACCACCAATGTAATTATCTTGCATACGCTTTGTGGTGCCTTTAGATTTATTTCTTAAGCTCATTACTTCAGCCCAAGTTTCTTCATCTTGTGCATATTGGTGTAATTTACCAGCATCTAATCCAGCGTCTTTTAATGCTTTTTCGAATTGATTATCATTGTTAACTAGCTTTAAACCAGTGGCATACGAAACCGATGACTGTGCTCCTTTTGGAAAATCAAACAATTCAGTAGCAACATAAGACTTACCAGAACCAGGTCCACCTGCCATAAAAAAGGCTTTTAAGATACCTGGGTCGTGAACGCCTTCACTAATAAACTCCTCAAATAATTTAATTCTTTTCATACGGTATATATCTTTATACTTCTGGGCCTGGCGGCGGAGAAGGTGGTGACCCTTTACCGCCTGGAGATGGTGTTGGAGTTGGTGCCGGAGCTGGAGTTGGTGCTGGAGCTGGTGTAGTAATATCACCATCATTCAAACAATCAAGTTGTACTGTATTTACAACAATACCTGGATCCAAAGTCCAACTGTCATTTGTTACACAATAATTAATGCTTGATTCAAACGGAGCTAAATCCATAGTAATGTTATTTCCATCACATGTTACAACCTCAAAAAAGGCATCACTAGAACCTGTGTTTGAAAAATAAACTTCAATACATGGGTCGGGTGTATTTTCTCTAACGGATTTAAAAAGTCCAAAAGAAGTAATCATATTATTGTTGTATTATTAAAGTTATTGAATATCCTTGTGCTGCGTTAAATGTACCTGCAACTTTCTTTAATCTTAAATGTGTATTTGCAGTAACGGTTACACCAGATATTGGTTGTTCATAATAGAATTTAGTATTAGCAGGGTGTGTATATGTATGTTTAACAGTATCTGCTCCGATTTCATCAGTTTGTACTAATTCGAAATCAATATTTGATGTATTATTTGTTACGCCATAAGATGCTTGTAGACCTACAATATTCCATCCTGTATATTGACCGGTTGGGATCACAATAAATGCATTTTCCATATTTGCAGTTGAACAGAATCCAGCATATTGTATTGGATTTAATGCAATATGTTCTACTGAAGAACCAGCAATACCCTGATATCCTTGATAACCTCTAACTCCTTGTGGTCCAGTCGGTCCCTGTCTACCTTGAGTACCTTGAGCACCTACAGAACCTTGATCTCCTTTAAGGCCTTGATCACCTTTAGCTCCTTGATCGCCTTTAAATCCTTGATCGCCTTTAGCTCCTTGTGGACCTGCAACGGTTGATGCGGCTCCAGTAGAACCTTGATCACCCTTAGCGCCTTGATCGCCTTTAAATCCTTGATCGCCTTTAAGGCCTTGATCACCTTTAGCCCCTTGATCGCCTTTAAATCCTTGATCGCCTTTAGCTCCTTGGAAACCAGTAAGACCTTGAGATCCTTTATCACCTTTAGCTCCTTGGAAACCAGTAGAACCTTGATCACCTTTAGCTCCAGTAGAACCTTGGAAACCAGTAGAACCTTGATCACCTTTAGCTCCAGTAGAACCTTGGAAACCAGTAGAACCTTGATCACCTTTAGATCCAGTAGAACCTTGAAAACCAGTAGAACCTTGATCACCTTTAGCTCCAGTAGAACCTTGAAAACCAGTAGAACCTTGATCACCTTTAGCTCCTTGGAAGCCTTGTTCACCTCTAGAACCCTGTGGACCGGCAACGGTTGATGCGGCACCAGTAGAACCTTGATCACCTTTAAGACCTTGTGGACCAGTTGGGCCCTGTCTACCTTGTGTACCTTGTGCACCAGTTGGACCTTGACGTCCTTGAGTACCCTGTGCACCTGTAGCTCCCTGTGCGCCAACTGCTTGACCGGCTGTTAAAGTACCTGTAATAGTTACATCACCATCTAAGTAAACTTTACCACCAACCTCCATAATATTAGAAGTTAAAGAGGATGGATTTGCAATAAGTTTAACATATTGCGCAGAAGATTTACCAACTTGGATACCGTCTAGCGTAAATTCAGTTACTGCATTTGGAATAATAACATTAATACCATTTGCCACCGCATTGCTAGTTGCTAAGCTTATTTCAATTGAGCTTGTTGGGTTTGGATTATAATAAATTGTGTTATAATATGCGCTAAGATTGTTATATTTTAATTTAATTGAATATGTTCCTTGTTGGAAGTTAACACCATTAAATGTAAATGTTTTATTAGTACCTAATCTCCAAGTACGTGTTAGGACTTCACCTTGTGCAGTTGAAGATTCAGAGAATGCTTGAGTTTGTTGGAATAATGCCATACCATCTTTGTAAACAGTCACAACATAATCACCAGCTATTGTAAAGTTTCTAACACCTGCTGAGTTTTCAGCCATTACACTAACCATATTAGCAATATCCTGAATTTGGACTGTAATAGATCCAACCTTGTTAATAGCTGAAGAAGCTTGTGGAATAGTTAAAGATGCAACATCAGTTGTTTCAAATGTATCACCTGGAAAAATCTGATAATAACTATTAGTGTTATATACAGTCTTTTGGAATATAGTTATTGGTGCGTAAGTTGTAAATTGTAAACCAACTGTACCCGGATCTGAGAATCCACGTGCTGCCATTTCAACAGCAGATGAACCGTCTGAGATACTAACACCATCTTGTGAAGATAGAGTAATTGTAGAACCTCTACCATTATCACTATCTAAAGTTGATTTGTTAATTGTCCATCCCCCAATATTACCTGAACTTGAAGTAATATTACCAGCAAAAGTACCTTGAGCACCTGAGATATCTCCACTAAATACAGCATCCCCGTTTTCATCAATATTAAATGATTTTGATGAGATACCATTTGGACCTATCGTAACACCTCCGAATTCACCAGATGCTCCCGTAAGCACGCCTTGGAATGTCGCATCACCATTTGCGCCAATACTAAAATTATCATGCGTAATACCATTAACATCAATGGTTACACCAGCGGCTTGGATAGCGTTTGTTGCAATAAAATTAGCAGCTAATTGATCGGCTGATATTTCTTGGGCAGTTATTTTAGTTGCTTCGACTAATCCAGCAAATACGGTATCAGCATCAACTGTAGTTGCTTTAACCATGGTTGCAAATACATTATCAGCTGAAACTTCACTAGCCTTAATGGTAGTTGCTTCAATGATTTCACTGAAGATCGATTTAGCGTTAATTGTACCGGCTGTAATTTCACCAGCAGTTAAACTACCAATCTCTGCTGTAGCAGCTTGTAAAAGATTAGTTTTGATTGTACCCGCAACAAACGATTCGGCCTCTAAGAAACCAACAGTTGCTTCATCAACATCTAATTTACTTGCTTTAATTTTATATGTTGTAATATTACCTCCATCAATAGAAGTAAAATAATCTCCGTTTGTAAAAGTTACAACTGAACCGAAATTAAAAATATTTTCAACAGTACCAACACTTAAAGCTGTACCGTTATATGTCCATCTAACTGACCAATATAAATTTGAAAGACCGGCCTCTAAAACAGGTGGTGAATTCTTCCATGTAGTTCCAATATTATTAGGTTGTTGGTCTGTTGCATTCCACGTGAGTGCTGGAACCCCAGGTTTGGACGTTGTTGGAGTTTGATAGTACATCAACCCAGAAGCAACGCCAGTTGAGCCTTGGGACCCGGTTGTACCCTGAAAACCTGCGGTTCCTTGTGAACCTGACTCTCCTTGAGAACCTGCAGCACCTTGGAAACCTTGATCACCTTTAGCTCCTTGACGGCCTTGAGTACCTTGAGGACCTTGACGGCCTTGTGCACCTTGAGAACCTTGGAAACCTTGATCACCCTTAGCTCCTTGATCACCACTATCACCTTTAGCGCCTTGGAAACCTTGATCACCTTTAGCTCCTTGATCTCCTTTAGAACCTTGGAAGCCTTGATTACCTTTAATACCTTGGAAACCTTGATTACCTTGATTACCTGTATCTCCTTTAGAACCTTGGAAACCTTGATCTCCTTTTGGACCTGCTACACCTTGATAGCCTTGATCACCTTTATCACCTTTTTGACCAACTGAACCTTGGAAACCCTGATCACCTTTATTACCAGTATCGCCCTTAGCTCCCTGATCACCTGTATCTCCTTTAGGTCCTTCAATACCTTGATAGCCTTGATCACCTTTTGGACCCGTTATACTTTGACCTGCAACACCTTGATCTCCTTGATCTCCTTTTAAACCAATTGGACCTTGAGTACCTTGTTGACCGTTCTGTCCATTTTGGCCATTTTGACCAACAGGACCCTGGTTACCTTGATCACCTTTATTACCTTTTTGACCAGTAGGGCCTTGAGAACCTTGATTACCTTCTTGACCGGTTTGACCAATTGGACCTTGAATACCTTGTGGACCTTGTGAACCAACTGGGCCAGGATTACCGATAATGCCGCTTTCACCAGCTGGACCAATAAGACCTTGATTACCTTGATTACCTTGATCACCTTTAGGACCTCTTTCACCTAATTGACCTTGTGTACCTTGAGAACCTTGATCACCAATAGGACCTGTTGGACCTTGTTGACCTTGAGAACCATTAATACCATCTAAACCAATTGGGCCTTGTAAACCTTGGAAACCTTGATCACCTTTAGGACCAATAGAACCTTGTGAACCTGCAATACCTTGATCTCCTTGGGCTCCTGTTTGTCCGTCTAAACCTTGTGGACCTGCAACACCTTGATCACCTTTATTACCTTGTGCTCCTTCAAACCCTTGATCACCTTTAGGACCAATAAGACCCTGAGAACCTTGATCACCTTGAGCACCTGTTTGTCCAATTGGACCAATAGAGCCTTGATAACCTTGATCACCTGTATTTCCTTGTGGACCTACAATACCTTGTGGACCTACAATACCTTGTTCACCTTGTGGACCTGCAACACCCTGATTACCAGTATCGCCTTTAGCACCTTGATAACCTTGATCACCGATTTCACCTTGTGGACCTTCAACTCCTTGGAAACCTTGATGACCTTGTGGACCTTGAGATCCTTGAGCACCTTCAGCACCTTGTATACCTTCAGCACCTTGTACACCTTCAGTACCTTGTGAACCCTCAGTACCTTGTGAACCAGTTAATTCAGTTTGCGAACTTGTGCTAAAATTGCCTAATCCAATCTGGACATAAGGCATTGTAACAACACCATTTTCAACAACGAATGGAGTGATACCACCAGTATCTCCATTAAATATTTTAAACGCACCTGCGTCGAATATAATTTCACTAGTTGCTGGTAAATCTGGATCAGCTGGATCAATTGCTAAAAGATTCATACTTGCAATTGCACCGCCAGCATTAACTGACAATCCATAATTTGCCATTGCTCCCTGTTCTAGGTTAGCAATTGTTGTTTTTGCAATTGATATTTCTGAAGATAATGTTAAATTATCTGCACTTACTTTTGATTCTAATGATTCTCTAGCAGATGCTAAAGCTGTATCTGCATTTGCATACGCAGTTTCAATTGAACTAATTGTTGCAAGATTATTAACTTCTTCAGTTGACATTTGAACGCCCAATGAATCGACTCTTTGAATCATAGCTTCATCCTCGTTCACTAATCCCACTAACTGAGATTCTATACTCGCAATTGTTAATTGTTCATCAGAACTTAACTGAGCAACTAGAGCACTTGCTTGAGATACTACAGCTAGGTCAGCCTCAGCAAATGCAGTTTGAATTGATTTAATAGTTGCTAAATTTTCTATTTCATCTGTTGATAATTGAACACCTAATGATTCAACTTGAGTTGCTATAACTTGATCAGCTTCAACGTATGCTAATTCCATTGAGCCAATAGCTGCTAAATTATCTACCTTATCGGTTGAAATAGTTGCAATAATAGATTCTTGAGATCTTACAACAGCTTCATCAGCTTGAGTTAAAACAATAACATTTGAATCTATTGCTGCATTGGTTTGAACCAATGCAGTATTTAATTGTGCATTTAATGCAGTTGCCTGTGAAAGAACAACCTCATCTGCCTCAACTATGATAGCAGTTATAGATTCAACTGTTGCAATATTATCAACACTATTTTCTAAAGATATTCTAGCTTCTAAAGATTCTTGAGATCTAATAATAGCCTCATCGGCGTTTGAAAGAACAACAATATCAGATGCAACTGCAGCATTAGTTTGAACCAGCTCAGTGCTCAATTGTGTATTCAGTGATCTAGCTTCTGAGATTACCGCTTCGTCAGCATCAACAATAATGGCAGTAACTGAACTGATGGTTGCTAAATTATCAACACTACTTTCTAATGATACTCTAGCCTCTAATGATTCTTGAGATCTTATAATTGCTTGATCTGCATCAGAAAGAACCAGAACACTAGATGCAACAGTTGCATTAGTTTGAACCAGCTCATTACTTAATTGTGTATTTAAAGATCTAGCTTCTGAAATTACGGCTTCATCAGCATCAACAATAACACCTAAAACAGATGTAATGTCTGCGCTAACTTCAGTGTCTTCATTTGAAATTTCAGCTCTTAAAGACTCTTCTAAACTAATTAATGCTTCATTTGTATTTGCAATCGCAGCAGTTGTTGAAGTTAAATTAAGATTTGTTGTAGCTAATTCTGTAGAAACGACTGCATTTAAAGATTCTGTTTGTAACAGAATAGCCTCATCAGCATCTGCGTAAGCCAATTGAAGTGAATCAATGATTGCTTGATTATTAACAGCTTCTGTGCTGAATTTAGCTTCAATTTCTTGATTTAATAGAGCAAATGCTTCACTTGATGTAACTAAAGCATTGATATCTTGTTTAATAGCTGCACCAGCATCAACGATATCAGTGCTTAATACTACTTGGACTGAATCGATCTTTTGATCTAAAATAATATCACCATCTTCGATTTCACCAGACAATAAAGTATTTAAATTAGATAATTTACCTTCTAATGAAGTGCTAGCATCTGATAATCTAGTTATAACACTTTCATCAACTTCATCGATTCTAAGTTCAATGCTAGGACCAATTGGATCAATACGTGCATCCATACTTGGACCAACCAAATCTAGAGATGTATTAATACTTGAAATAACACCATCAATAGATGCTGTAGTTATAGCAATAGTTGAACTAACATAATTTTCAATACTAGAAGACATTGATTGTAATGCTTGTAATCTACCTTCAATTGATTCAGATTGCTCACTACTTCCAGTGCCTGTACCAGTGCCTGCACCAGTGCCTGTACCAGTGCCTGTACCAGTGCCTGCACCGTCTAGAGATGGTACCCACACTAAATCACCAACCGATGACCCAGCATTTAATAAATAAGAATCTTCTGATGTAACTTTATAGAGCTTTAATACTTTTTCAGTATCATTAACTGCATCCAATGCCCCGTTAGGGCCAGATCCCATAACTTTATACCCTGCAACGGTTTGACCGACCAGGTTTAAGTTATATGTCATTTGGTCATGGGTTAATCTGGTGTCAGATATTTGCGGCTTGTATTGTCCGTTTTCCCCTTTAAAATTAGAATTAAGAAATTCAGTTGGCATAAGTTATATCAATACAGTATTTTAGTCTATAGACTATATATTCCTGTATATTATGGATATAACCTTTTAAATTTAATTATGCTATGCCACCTTGTGGTGACTTACCTCCACCACCTGTAGTAGTTCCAGTTACATAAATATCTAATGTGTCTAATGCAGTTCCTGTATCAGGGTGATACAATGTAATAGTACCAAATACGTTATTTTCAGGAATAGTCCCAATGCCAACAGAAATGAATCCAGTCCAAACTGATGCGTATACTCCTGCGCCATCTAAACCGGCTGGGATAGATCCAAGATATGGAATTGCATTAAGTGGAGTAATATTATAAGTTCTTTCTGCATAGTTATTAGAATCATTAAGATAAATTGGTGTTTGATCAACGAATTGAATAGATGGTACGACTGCAGATCCAAATACAATTTGGATAATATCACCAGTGCCTCGAGTATATGTAAATACTTGATTAGTATTCACAGGTAAATTTGGAGAAACCGAGCTATTTACAGTTCCTATCACATTATTATTTACAATAACTTGAATTGTAGTATAGAATCCAAGATTACCGTTATATGGGCCAGTGCCCTGAGTCGGCGTCATCGCAGTTACATCAACAAATCCAGTATCACAAAGAGTTCCACCACCTGAGCTACCACTAATAATTGAAGCAGTAACATTGCCAGATGCTTTAGCAACAGCCCCAGTATTTACAATTGCATTATTATTTGTTGAATCATAATATCCAACAACAACATTACCTCTTGAATATGTGTACTCGTCAAGATTTGGATAATTATCAATTACACTATAAGTTAGTGGAGATCCATTACACGGATCACACTGAACTGGACCTGAAGGTCCGCCTGCTAATCCTTGAACCGCTCTCTTATGAATAAATGAACTTAACCAAACGTGAGCCATAGGTTATTGTATTTTTAATGTTACTGTATATCCTTCTGGCGAACCTTCTGGTTGACCTTCTGTATTAATGTGTAATGTATTTCCGCCTGTTAATACAAATGGTGTAACTGAAGTTGTCCATAATCTTTGGGCAGGGTGCATATATGATGTAAATCCAGCAACACCGCCAGTTCCATTTAGCATTTCAACTTTCCAAGAATGTTGTGCGGACGCCGCAGTTTGACCGTATGACGCATAAACCTCAACAACGGATTTACCTGACAATACAGTAGGAATTGCAACAAATGAATCTAGATACACGTTTTGAGCTAAAAAGTCTGGGTGTGATTGTGTATGTGGAACTACATGGATTGAAACATAGTATACGTCAGTTGAATTACTACCTTGATAACCTTGAGGACCTTGGCGACCTTGAGTACCTTGCGCTCCATTTGTTCCACCAGCACCTTGGAAACCTTGGAAACCTTGATTACCTAATTCACCAGATGGGCCGTCTGGACCTTGATTACCTTGCGTACCCTGTACACCTTGGTTACCTGGTTCACCTTTAAATCCTTGATAACCTTGGAAACCTTGGTCACCTTTAATACCTTGGAAACCTTGATCACCTTTAATACCTTGGAAACCTTGTGGACCTTGACGTCCTTGCGTACCCTGTGCTCCTTGGAAACCTTGTGAACCTTTTTCGCCTTTATCACCTTGGAAACCTTGGTCACCTAATTGACCAGTTTCACCTTGAGCTCCTTGGAAACCTTGATCACCTTTAAGACCTTGATTACCCTGGGTACCTTGATTACCTTGTGTACCTTGAACACCTTGTTGGCCATTCTTACCTTGGAAACCTTGATCACCTTGTGCTCCTTGGAAACCTTGATCACCTTTAAGACCCTGGTTACCTTGAGTACCTTGTGATCCTTGTGGACCTTGACGTCCTTGCGTACCCTGTGCTCCTTGGAAACCTTGATCACCTAATTGACCTGTATCACCTTGTGCTCCTTGGAAACCTTGATCACCTTTAAGACCCTGGTTACCTTGAGTACCTTGTGATCCTTGTGGACCTTGACGTCCTTGCGTACCCTGTGCTCCTTGGAAACCTTGATCACCTTTAATACCTTGGAAACCTTGATCACCTAATTGTCCAGTTTCACCTTGTGGACCTTGACGTCCTTGTGTACCCTGTGCTCCTTGGAAACCTTGATCACCTTTAATACCTTGGAAACCTTGATCACCTTTAATACCTTGGAAACCTTGTGGACCTTGACGTCCTTGCGTACCCTGTGCTCCTTGGAAACCTTGATCACCTAATTGACCTGTATCACCTTGTGCTCCTTGGAAACCTTGGTCTCCTTTAAGACCTTGATTACCTTGTGTTCCTTGTGCACCTTGTGCTCCTTGTGGACCCTGACGTCCTTGAGCTCCTTGATCACCTTTAATACCTTGGAAACCTTGGAAACCTTGATCGCCTAATTGACCAGTTTCACCTTGTGCTCCTTGGAAGCCTTGATCACCTTTAATACCTTGATTACCTTGGGTACCTTGAGCACCTTGTGGACCTTGGCGGCCTTGTGTACCTTGTGCTCCTTGGAAACCTTGTGAACCTTTATCACCCTTATCACCTTGGAAACCTTGATCACCTAATTGACCATCTGCTCCTTGGAAACCTTGATCACCTTTAATACCTTGATTACCTTGTGTTCCTTGTGGTCCCTGTCTACCTTGTGTACCTTGAGTACCCTGAGCACCTTGAGTTCCTTGTGTACCTTGGAAACCTTGATCACCTTTAATGCCTTGGAAACCTTGATCACCTTTAATGCCTTGGAAACCTTGATCACCTTTATCTCCTTGTGGTCCCTGTCTACCTTGTGTACCCTGAGTTCCTTGTGCGCCTTGTGTTCCTTGAGCTCCTTGATCGCCTTTAGCTCCTTGGAAACCTTGATCACCTTTAATGCCTTGGAAACCTTGATCACCTATTGGTCCCATTATATTTCCGCCATCCCATTGCCAGTTTACACCATTCCAATAGAATACGTTACCTGTTGTTGTATCTAAATAATGATCTCCAATTTGTTCTCCACCAATTTCTAATGGGAAGCCCGCGCCTGAAGTCCAATTATCTCCTCTTGTACCTTGAATACCTTGAGGACCTTGATTGCCTTGTGTACCTTGTGTTCCTTGAGAACCTTGTGTACCCTGAGTTCCTTGGAAACCTTGGAAACCTTGTGAACCTTTATCACCCTTATCACCTTGGAAGCCTTGATCACCTTTAAGACCTTGGTTACCTTGTGCACCTTGAGTACCTTGATCTCCTTTAGCTCCTTGGAAACCTTGGAAACCTTGATCTCCTAATTGACCATCAGCACCTTGGAAACCTTGTGGACCTTGACGTCCTTGAGTACCTTGAGTACCTTGAGTGCCTTGGTTACCCTGTGTACCTTGTACACCTTGTTGACCTGTTTTACCCTGGAAACCTTGATCTCCTTGAGCTCCTTGGAAACCTTGATCACCTTGATTACCTTGTTCACCATTAATACCTTGGAAACCTTGATCACCTTTAAGACCTTGATTACCTTGGAAACCTTGGTCACCCTTAATACCTTGATTACCTTGTGTACCTTGTGCTCCTTGGAAACCTTGTGAACCTTTATCACCCTTATCACCTTGGAAACCTTGATCACCTAATTGACCTGTTTCTCCTTGAAAACCTTGATCACCTTTATCACCTTGACTACCTTGGAAACCTTGATCACCTTTAAGACCTTGATTACCTTGATTACCTTGTGTACCTTGTGCTCCTTGGAAACCTTGTGAACCTTTATCACCCTTATCACCTTGGAAACCTTGATCACCTAATTGACCTGTTTCTCCTTGAGCTCCTTGGAAACCTTGATCACCTTTAAGACCTTGATTACCCTGGGTACCTTGATTACCTTGTGTACCTTGAACACCTTGTTGGCCATTCTTACCTTGGAAGCCCTGATCACCTTGAGAACCTTGGAAGCCCTGATCACCTTGATTACCTTGTTCACCAGCAATACCTTGGAAACCTTGATCTCCTTTAAGACCTTGATTACCTTGAAAACCTTGGAAGCCTTGATCACCTAATTGACCTGTTTCACCCTGGAAACCTTGATCACCTTTAAAACCTTGGAAACCTTGATCGCCTTTAAGACCTTGGTTACCTTGAGTACCCTGATTACCTTGAGTACCCTGATCACCTTTAATACCTTGATTACCTTGGGTACCTTGATTACCTTGTGTACCTTGAACACCTTGTTGGCCATTCTTACCTTGGAAGCCCTGATCACCTTGAGGACCTTGGTTACCTTGTGTACCTTGCATACCTTGTTCACCAGCAATACCTTGGAAACCTTGATCTCCTTTAAGACCTTGATTACCCTGTGTACCTTGAGTACCTTGATTACCTTGGAAACCTTGATCTCCTTTAAGACCCTGGTTACCTTGAGTACCTTGAGTACCTTGATCTCCTTGGAAGCCTTGATCACCTAATTGACCAATTTCACCTTGTGCTCCTTGGAATCCCTGATCTCCTTTAAGACCTTGATTACCTTGATTACCTTGATTACCTTGTGCACCTTGAACACCTTGTTGGCCATTCTTACCTTGGAAACCTTGATCACCTTGAGGACCTTGGTTACCTTGCGTACCTTGCATACCTTGTTCACCAGCAATACCTTGGAAACCTTGATCACCTTTAATACCTTGATTACCTTGGGTACCTTGATTACCTTGTGTACCTTGAACACCTTGTTGGCCATTCTTACCTTGGAAACCTTGATCACCTTGAGGACCTTGGTTACCTTGCGTACCTTGCATACCTTGTTCACCAGCAATACCTTGGAAACCTTGATCTCCTTTAAGACCTTGATTACCTTGATTACCTTGATTACCTTGATTACCTTGTGCTCCTTGGTTACCTTGGAAACCTTGATCTCCTTTAAGACCCTGGTTACCTTGAGTACCTTGATCTCCTTGGGTACCTTGATCTCCTTGGAAGCCTTGATCACCTAATTGACCAATTTCACCTTGTGCTCCTTGGAAGCCTTGATCACCTTTAATACCTTGATTACCTTGGGTACCTTGAGCTCCTTGTGGACCTTGATCTCCTTGTGGACCTAATATTGATGTGCCTGTAAATAACCATGAGCCATCAGTATAAATCCATATATTTCCTGTGTCGAGATCTAAATAATGATCTCCATTTTGATTATTTCCTGTGTCGAGAGGCCATCCTTGGCCAGATGACCAATCATCTCCTCTTGTTCCTTGAACACCTTGATTACCTTGATTACCCTGGTTACCTTGTGTTCCTTGAGAACCTTGCGATCCTTGATCACCAACAGATCCTTGGAAACCTTGATCGCCTAATTGACCAGTTTCTCCTTGGAAACCTTGATCTCCTTTAAGACCCTGGTTACCTTGAGTACCTTGATTACCTTGGGTACCTTGAGTACCTTGATCTCCTTGGAAACCTTGATCTCCTTGGAAACCTTGATCTCCTTTTGATCCTTGGAAACCTTGATCGCCTAATTGACCAGTTTCACCTTGTACTCCTTGAAAACCTTGATCACCTTTAATGCCCTGGTTACCTTGTGTACCTTGAGCACCCTGTGCACCTTGATCACCTTGATCACCTTGGAAACCTTGTGGACCTTGTGGACCAGTCTCTACACCGAATGTAGTTACAATGTATGAATAATGTTCAGTACCTTCAGTATAGAACGTAATATCTCTTGTTTGATTATCACCGTTATTTACAAATATATCAATAACAATTCTATCTGTAGTAAGTAATGCTGTTGATGTTACAATCGCATTCATTTTAGTCTCTACCGGTGTTATATTATCAGTGTCCCACCCGATTTGAACCTCGTCTGCTTGGAATAATAGAGTTTTTTGACCTCCAATAGAATTTACTTTAGATACTGTATAATATGATGAAACATCAGTTCCAAAAGTTTCTTTAGTAAAATATAAGTATGCATGCCAGATTCCGTTTGGAATTTGTGTAACTCCTGGGTAATTTGGTACTGTGATAAACGATGAATTAACCTGAACACCTTGTGCGTTAGCAGGGACTGTTGCTGAAGCTGAATACTCTGGTGCTAATGTTGTTTGTCTTCCTAATGTTCTTTCAGGTGTAATATCACTTAGAGTTGATGCATTAAAGAATAGGTTAGCACCTCCACCAAAGCCATCTGAACCTTGTGTACCTTGTGTACCTTGAGCTCCTTGAGCTCCTTGATCACCTTGTGTACCTTGAGCTCCTTGAGCTCCTTGATCACCTTGGAAACCTTGGATACCTTGAGCTCCTTGAGCTCCTTGATCACCTTGTGTACCTTGAGCTCCTTGATCACCTTGATCACCTTGATCACCTTTAAGACCTTGAACACCTTGATTACCTTGGGTACCTTGGTTGCCTTGTGATCCTTGATTTCCTTGTGGACCTTGATTACCCTGTTCTCCTTGAATACCAGATGGACCTTCAGGTCCTTGATTACCTTGTGTACCTTGATCTCCTTGATCGCCTTGTGGACCTTGGATACCTTGATTACCTTGCGTACCTTGTGTACCTTGTTCTCCTTGAATACCAGATGGACCTTCAGGTCCTTGATTACCTTGAGTACCTTGCGTACCTTGATCTCCCTGGAAACCTTGATCACCTTTAATACCTTGAGCACCTTGATCTCCTTGGAAACCTTGATCACCTTTAAGACCTTGATTACCTTGAGTACCTTGTGGACCTTGATTACCTTGAGTACCTTGATTACCCTGTTCTCCTTGAATACCAGATGGACCTTCAGGTCCTTGATTACCTTGTGTACCTTGATCGCCTTGTGGACCTTGGATACCTTGATTACCTTGCGTACCTTGTGTACCTTGTACGCCTTGAGATCCTTGATCTCCAACTGGTCCTTGATTTCCTTGTGGACCTTGATTACCTTGCTCTCCTTGAATACCGGATGGACCTTCAGGGCCTTGATTACCCTGTGTACCTTGATCACCCTTAATACCTTGATTACCTTGATTACCTTGGTTACCTTGAGTTCCTTGGTCGCCTTGGTTACCTTGAGCGCCTGCATCTCCTTGGTCTCCTTTTAATCCTTGGAAACCTTGATCACCTTTAATACCTTGGTTACCTTGAGTTCCTTGGCCACCTTGATTACCCTGTGTACCTTGATTACCTTGATTACCTTGATTACCTTGAGTTCCTTGGTCGCCTTGGTCGCCTTGGTTACCTTGAGCGCCTGCATCTCCTTGATCTCCTTTTATACCTTGGAAACCTTGATCACCTTTAATACCTTGGTTACCTTGAGTTCCTTGGCCACCTTGATTACCCTGTGTACCTTGATCGCCTTTCATACCTTGGTTACCTTGAGTTCCTTGGTCGCCTTGGTTACCTTGAGTTCCTTGGCCACCTTGATTACCCTGTGTACCTTGATCGCCTTTCATACCTTGGTTACCTTGAGTTCCTTGGTCGCCTTGATTACCTTGAGCGCCTGCATCTCCTTGGTCTCCTTTTAATCCTTGGAAACCTTGATTACCCTGTGCTCCAATTTCACCCTGAAAACCTTGAGCTCCCACATCTCCTTGGTATCCTTTTAATCCTTGGAAACCTTGATCACCTTTAGGACCTTGATTACCTTGTGCTCCTTGATCGCCTTGTGTACCAATTTCACCCTGGAAACCTTGAGATCCTTGATCACCAATAGAACCTTGTGCACCATCAATACCTTGAAAACCTTGATCCCCTTTAGAACCTTGAGGACCTTGTCTACCTTGAGGACCCTGTGAACCTTGTGGGCCTTGAGCACCTTGTGCTCCTTGAGTACCTTCACCACCCCCGGTTGCTACACCTGGAACCCAAACATAATCGTCAACATCAGCACCTTCTGCCAATAGGGCAGTATCGCTTGCTGTAACTTTATACAATTTTAAAACCTTATCAATATCATTAACCAAATCCATTTCTGCATTTGGTCCTGATCCCATAACTCTATATCCTTTAATAATCTCACCGATTAGGTCAAGATTAAAGTCCATTTCATCATGTGTTAAAGGTCTGCCTAATTCATGCGGATAATTAGGTTCAAAATATCCGTTAGGTCCTTTCTCGTTTGCGTCCTCTATGTTTCCGTGGGCCATTTATATTATTTGTATTTTTTATACAATTCTAAAATTCTATCCATTGCCGCATTAAAATGAACTTCAATATATCCACAATCAATATAAGTATACTGATCTTGAATATATTCATCAATAATGAGGTCATTAAATTGTTTCAGAACCGCCAAAAATTCTTTAACATATTCCTGCATAATAATCATATTTGCAGAAGCAATATTTTTAGAATCTGTTTGAAAGGTCCTGTTATTATTTATTACAAAATTTTTGCTACTTGTTGAAGTACCTAAATCAATAGTAACATTAAAACTTTTTAATTCATATAGACTTAATGGAAAACATTCGATCTCCTCGGTTGTAACCAGAGGTGCATTTTGATTAACAAATTGCTTAAAAGATCTTAAATCCTGGAATGATGCAAGGCTCTTAGGTGAACCAAAGGATTTGGTCACTTTACTTATTTCGATTGAGTCAATAGTCCCCTGGTTTTGTTGGAATTGATCCAGATAAAGTGCTATTAAGTTTAATGTAATTCTATCTGTTACCATTTTATAATCCTAACCATTTATTTAAGAAGAATGCAATCACCGCACCGGCTGATGTTAAGATCGCAAGACCAACTTTAGTTGCATTTGCTTTAAAACGAACAAGACCTTTGTGCTCTTCAACAAGATCTGCATACTCTTTTTGTGCCTTTTCTTGTTCCAATCTAAAATCAGTATTTTTACGTGTTTCAACAATTACACCATCATACGGATTTAATAATTGCTTCTTTAATTCACGCAATTCAGACTTCATTTCCATCTGATTCTCCATCAATTGTGATAATGTATTCTCGACCTGAATAAAATTCGGGTCCTCCATACGGTTCTTAAATGTTGAGAACAGTCGGTATAACTCTTCAATTAGTTCTTTTGGTGTTCTATCTTCCATATATGAAAAAAGTCTATTTAGTCAATATTATATATCCAACTAAATAGACTTAATAAGTTTCCTGAAAGATTATATTATGCTCCTCTAAAGTCTTTAAAATCTACATTTTTCTTTTTTGAATCAATGTATGCTTGATGAGCTTTCTTCTTTTCTGTGCCCGACAGTTCAGAATATTGTTTAATTAGTTCATTTGCATGGTTTAATCCAGCCTTATATGCTCTATTATCGTCAGACATCATGTAATATACATCAAATGATTTAACAGATGAAATATATTGGTCTAACTTAGATATGTATTTGTTTAAAAAATATTGTTGAATATCGTATTTAGAAGATTTCTTCTTATTTAAATACCACTCATATTGACCGATGTACTGGCCATCCTTGTATGCATGAATTACATCTGTACCTTTACCTAAAACCTCAATTTGCCATTTAATTCCTTTATCGCTAGACTGATCAGTATAAATTATATCATTTAAATTATCTGAAATACCACCATAATTAAATAGATTATTTATCTGTATTCCTAAATCATTTTCAATTTCAGTTGGTGTACCCCATTTACCTAATTTATCATAAGTAATATATTTTTCGTATGTCATAACAAATTTGCTTTCTTCAATGCCTAAACCAATTTGTGGAGTTCCATAATATGCAATCCACTCTTCACGCGTTAATCCGTGCAATGCAGCTTGCATTGCAATAAAATCATATTGATTATATTCTTTAATGTGTTTCATACTTAATTATATATCTCTATAAACATACTGTAAATATAAACAAAAAACCCGACATAAAAAAATGCCGGGCAACTTTTTTAAAAATAAATTATAGCATATTTTTTGGAGACCTTGGCCTATCTATAGGTTCATTGTATCTAGGATCATTGTGTGGTGCATCATTAGTATCACCAGTGTTTGATCCACCTCCGCCCTTTGAAGGATTAAATGGTTTTGGATTTGAATATTTTGTTTTTGTCCAACCATAGATAATTAAACCAAAAATAACTATAGTAAGAATAATACCCTCTATCATTATATTAATTGTTATTTTTTTTAAATAGCGTTATTGCTAAAAATCTTTAGCCCTTTAACACCACCAACAACACCAATCCCGGGCAAATATCTTAAAGACCGTATTTGTCTTTTATCTTATCTTCTTTTGAGGTATCAACTGGAGTTTCATCCAATGTAAAGGTTTTACCTTTAATTACTTCAGTTGGTTTTGCAGTTTTTTTAAATAAGATCATATATATTCCAAAATAAAAAACTACAATGGATAATCCAATAAGTGCGTAATCTACGATCATAACCAACTTTTATTTTTTAACCTCTTTGGCAACGTCCGCATCTGCACCGCCCCAAGTTCCTTTCTCTTTATCAATAAATGAATTTACTCTAGCATAACCCCACTGTTCTTGTCCCATTCCTGGTCTGTGGCCGCTATTCCATGCATCCATTCCGCGTCTCATTACGATTCTAAGAAGTGCAATATCAATACCACTCTCTTCTGCCTTTTTCTTTAGGGCAACTTCAATATCTGGATTGTCTAATGGACCTCTATTACCTTTAGCTTTTTCTTCATTAATAGATTCAATATCTTTAATGTATTTAGATTCAAAAGATAATTTAAATGTTTTATCAATCTTCTTTACCAATTTCATTAATAATGTAAAAGATAACTCAGATTCTTTCATTGCGTCTTCGAATGATATATCACCAGCAACTACACGCTCAGCATACGATTGTGGAGAGTATTTGTTAATTCTCCAAGATTCTTCAATCTCTTCATCACCAGCTAAAGAATCATGTACTGCATTTAAGTTTTCTAATGCAACTGTAATTTGTGAGAACATCCATGAATCAAGCTCTTGACCACCTTCCATTCTCTCTTTAATCATTTCAGCATAATCTTCAATTCTTTCTAATTGAGACATTGTCATTTCTGCTAATTCAGCAAGAGTATCTCTACCTTCTTCCTGTTCAACAACATAATCATATTTTACTAAAATAGGCTCGATAGCCGCGGCAATAGCATCTTTAATTTCTTCACGCATTTTAACATTGCTTGATGCACCGAATGCCGCAGGAACCATTTTCAATAAAATGTTTCTCATAATGATCTTCATCTTTTCATTAACTTCAATTGATTCTTCCAATAAGTCCTCTCGGCCTAATTGCTTATAAACTTCTTTACGAACCTTTTCCATTTTGTCAGCATACTCAGGATCGTCTTTACGATTAAATACAATTTGTTGATTTAATGAACCTGTAATCTTTTTAAGATCTTTATCTCTAGTCTTAATTAACCAAGCCGCAAGGTCTTTAATTCCTAATTCTTTGAATCTACCTTCAGCATCTGGCGCATCAGAATCATGCCAATCAGGAGCACCTTTTGGTTTGTTCTCATTAATAAAACTCTCGTATGTTCTGATGTTTTTCATATACTATATATCTTATTATTTAATATTAAAATATTTGTCTAGGTCTTCAAATCCTTCAGTTTCAACAGCGTTCTCATAATCATTCCATCTTGGGATGATAATACCGTCAACTTGTATCCTAGCACCAACCACAAAGATTTCATATTCAGTCGTAAACGCTGAGATAGAAGTTGTAAATTGTGGATTAAAAAGTGCCTGTGGATGTGTATCTTTAATCTTTAAGATGACTGGAATTTTACCGCCTATAGAATTTTGTGATAATCTCTTGACGATGCCATAACCCGGTCTGTATGGCTTGAATTCTTCGTAACTAATTTGATCTGCAAACTCTTCTGCAGTTTCGCTAGATGGTGTAAATGACGTGAATCCTTTATCGCTCTTAAAGCTCCAATTAAATTTAGTGTCCATTTCAATGGC
>Ga0208897_1000083_pt1 | contig 45866 bp, 34 predicted proteins | sample ColrivemetaGS697_FD_187594 | JGI IMG/M metagenome (GOLD analysis project Ga0208897, IMG submission 187594) | Estuarine microbial communities from the Columbia River estuary, USA - metaG S.697 (SPAdes) (version 2) | ecosystem: Environmental > Aquatic > Marine > Intertidal zone > Estuary | place...
GATACTTAACCGCTGAAACAGACTCCCAAACCCTTGAATGGAACCAAGGAGAGAAAACACTAACCATCAGCAATGGCAATAGTGTTGACTTAAGTCAGATGGCTTCTGTCCAAGATGTAGAGGCTTACGGATTTATTACTGGTGAGAGTGATACGCTACATACCGTAACAACAAGAGGCACTTTAACCTCTAATAGTATTTCCGTAGAGCAAAGCGTAGGAGGTGGCTTTGTGTATCGCACTGATACAAACTGGGGAAGTTGGGCAAGAAATGGCTTCTCATTTGCTAATGGTTCTGGAACTGTATTTAAGAGTCTTGGGGCATACGGAGGAGATGGAAACTCTCTTTCCTATATGTACATCGGAACGGATTACACAAGCCATAGCATCCGTTTTGGTTCTGATTACACATACTTCCCCGGTCTTGACCTTGCTATCTCTAATAGCAACAATAATCACGGTGTCGGTAATTATTTCCGTGGAGATGCATCTCACCTTGTTATAGGCACAAACGGTGACTTGTATTTGAACTATGGTGGAAACACTATACATTCATATGGAACCCAATACCATAAAAATAATTTCTTTATTGATGGTAACGGTTATGGCATAATTCTATATGGTGGCAATAACCGAATCTACTTTGATAACAATAATGTTCAACGTAGAGCGTTAGAGGGCAACTCCGACCAACTACAGATTGGGGAAGGATACAACTACACCCTTCTACAAGCAAACTATTCAACTGTTGCTACAGTTAATACATATGGTTTTGGAATCGGTCAGTATGCAGCATCTAATGAGAAACTTGCAGTAAGCGCAGCAGAGGGGATTTGGGCATTGTCTGCATATAAAAGTGGTGTTCAAATTGGTGGACTTCACGTTAATGATGCAATTTTCAATGTTCAAGGCTCTGGTGGAACGGAAGTCAGACTTTCAACCACTGGTAACGCTACTTGGAATGGAGACATTCTTGCCACTCGCACTTGGGTACAAGCTCAAGGCTACCTCACCTCAGAGACAGACTCACAAGAACTTGAGTGGAACCAAGCAGAGAAACTGCTTACCATTAGCAACGGCAATACGGTAGACCTAAGTCAAATGGCTTCTGTCTCTGACATTGAGGACGCTGGTTTCATTACTGCCGAGTCTGATACATTAGCTACGGTTACTGGACGTGGAGCAACTACTGCTAACGCTATAACCGTTGGTGGGGCAACAATTAATGGAATTTGGCAGACCACAATTAGCACCGAAGGAGGATGGAGCAAGTTATCATTTGTCGCTTCTAATGCCTGGGGGGATGGGACAACTTACGGAGTCCTTGGAGCTGGTGGCGGTGCGGAGCCTGGAGTGATGACATACAATCAACACGCCACTTGGGTCGGAGAATCTAGCGGAGCTGGTGTCCGTATGGGTCGCTCTGGAGGTGTTGCAAGTGGAGCTTGGTATCAAGTAGCTACTATGGGTGGCGATGAGTTTATGATTGCCAAGAATGCACAATGGTCTAATGGCGGTCTAAAAATTACTGCTGGTGGTGAACTTCAACACGGAAGTGGAAATAAGTTGTGGCACGCTGGCAACGATGGTGCTGGTTCTGGCCTTGATGCTGATTTACTTGATGGTAACCACGCAAGTGCTTTTGCCACAAGACAAGACGGAGCGAGATACACAACGGATTTTAATACGATTTTATCTTCTGGGTTCTTTAATGCTGAGGGTACGCCAGCTAATGCGCCAGATGATTATGGTCAGTTAATAGTAGCTAAGGGCAATGATACTGCATTGCAGATATTCGGCGGTTATAACAGCGATGCTCTTTATTTTAGAGGATGGGGATACGGGCCAGAGGCCGATGGCTTCTATCCGTGGAGAAAAGTATGGCACAATGGTGATTTTACCTCTACCAACATTTCTAACTGGAACACAGCCTACGGATGGGGTAATCACGCATCTGCTGGATATCAGTCTGCATCTACAGCTATTACCACTAGCAACATCGGTTCTCAGAATGTAAACTATGCCGAGTATACCAATAGAACTTATCGTGGAATCATTGAGGATACTCGTGCGGCCCAGCGAACTCCAAACGGTTACGATGATTATCGTGTAAGTTGGGAGTTTACTAGCCAGATAACTGGCATATCAGACTGGCACTCTGTGATGACTATGCAAGGATGGCACGATGGATATGCTGCTTGGCAAATCATTGGACCGTCTAGTACGACTGCTCACGAGAACTGGTACCTCCGTTCTGGTAACACCACAACCTGGAACACTCTAAGGAGGATTTGGCATAATGGTGATTTTACCTCTACCAACATTTCTAACTGGAACACGGCATACGGCTGGGGTAACCACTCTGGACTATATCTTTCTTTAACTGGAGGTGGAAGTGTAACCGGAAGAACAGACTTTAAAGAGTTAGGTGTAAAGGCAGACGGCTCTGATACCGTTGCAGAAAACGGATTCTTTAGATGGACAAATTCAGCAGAAGACCAACAAATCCTAACTCAATTAAATGGTGAGAATGGACTTGCTTTCTGGTCTTATGTAGGCTCTTGGTCAAATATTGCAACACTATCTCAAAGTGGAGACTTCACTGTTGCAGGAACATTAACAGAGCAGTCCTCTATTCGTTACAAGGAAAACATCGTTGACCTTGAGCCTGTAACAGATAAGGTTTATGCACTTCGTCCTGTACGATATAATAAGATAGGAAGTGACAACCAAGAGATTGGTTTGATTGCCGAAGAGGTAGCAGAACTATTCCCTGAGGTTGTACATTACAATGACGAGGGACAGCCTGAGTCACTAAACTACACGAGACTGTCGGTCTTACTTTTGCAAACGGTTAAAGAGTTATCGGAGCGTATCCAAAAATTAGAGAACAAATAATATGGCAAATCTTTTAAGCACGAACGTAAACGGAATACTTTCTGTATATAATAGTTCAAACTACGGTTTAATAAAAGGATATGCAGATAACTATCACGGAATGATTTTCCGTGGCTATCCGACAGCCTATAATACTCTTGATGTTACGGCAGCTGATGTAATTTCATTCTATGAATACGGTGGAGTATTTGCTTTCTATCAAAAGAATTCTTCTGGTACATTAAAACAGGTTGCTAATCTTGGTCCTACTGCTGCTGTATTTAGAACATACGCTTCAGATAATAATTATAACATTCGTATAACGGGTGGTGACCAGTTTAACGCATACAACGGTGATAATGCTACCACTATGTTCATCAACTGGAATGGTGGTCAGACTCGCTTTGGAACTGGTGGTATTCGTTCTGCAGGTGATATTACGGCAGACACTAATATTTGGGCAGCAAATGGTAATGGTCGCATTGCCCTTGGAGGCAACCTTCATATTGACTCCTATAATGGTAACGACATTTACCTTAACTACTACACCAATCAACCAATCAGAACCTATGGTGCTACTCACGTAAATGGTATTGCCTACCTAAACGGATACACCAAGATTTCCTACGATTGGGCCGGTGGTCAGTATGGTGCTGAACAACTTACTATTCGTGGTACGTATCCTTCTATCGCATTAAGAAGTACTAACAACGATTCAAAGTGGTTGATTCATCACTCCAATTCCCTTCAATTTTACTATGGGGGGACTTTGGATGATAACAGTTGGGGCCAAAGAATTCTATTTGGCGCTGATGGTAACATTTGGTCGTCATACTACAACGACTGGCTCTCCAACATATTTAATAGCAAGCAAAACGCTTCTACCGCTATTACAACCAGCAACATCGGTTCTCAATCGGTAAGTTATGCTAATAGCGCAGGTACTGCTGGACAAGTTAGTGGTGTATCTATTTCATCAAGTGAAGCTAATGCATTAAAAACAACTCTTGGTGTAACAGGTCTTCCATACTCAGTAGATATTGTTGTAGAAGGAGATGCTAGTACATACTATCCTGTTCACCTTATATGGGGAGACCAAGATGTTTGGAGACGTATTATTATTAAACGTGGATATAGTGAGGAAGCTCCTTGGGACCCAGTTGGTTCTGGTGTTCACCACGGCGGACTTCTCTTAGACTGGGAAGGAAACTTTGGAGGCTGGGGTGGTGCAGACTACTCAGATAGACTTAGAGTATTTCAAGAGTCATATACTACCATCTGTGCTGATATGTATCGCACAACCCACTCAATGGGTTATACTTTCTTCTTGCGTGGTGGTGGTGCTATTTATCATATCTACTCTGACCAAGCAATTAGAGGATATCAGAGTTCTACTGCGCCAGATATTGCATACGATACAAATTATTTGTTTTATGACCACTCAATTGTAGACTATCGTGTTTATGCTCCTGCCCCATTAACCAGTGTCAACTCTTCACGTATTGACGGTCTTAGAACCAAGAAGCAATCTCAGTTTGACGACAGATACCAGCAGTCATCTACAGCTATCAATACAGGTAACATCGGAAGCCAATCAGTAAGCTATGCAACAACATCAGGCTCTACTACTGGCAATGCTGCAACCACATCTCAAAGACAATTTGATTATATATACACAACATCATATTTAGAGTCTGCTGGTGCTGTTTATGGAACTGTATTCTATGATAATAATGATAGGTCATACTACGTAGACCCGAACGGCACGTCAATGCTGTCTCGTGTTAATTCATACTATCTTTCAAATCCTGTTGACGTAGCCGACAACCATTCATATGGTATGTACTTCTCTAACAATTTGTCAACCGCTTATGCAATTTTTAGAGAAGGTGGAGATTGGGAGCATCCATACCCAGACCTACGCATTGCGTTCCATACTGGAATTAAAATAGGAGCAAATGCAAGTTATCAGGGCGTAAGGTTCTACACCGACTATGATATGTCGTCTCAAGTAATGTCTGTAAACAATGGTTCAGACCCGCTTGGAGGAGGTAACGTATATGTGAATAATAGCTTACAGGCTGGAAGTTCTTTACGTGCCCCAATCTTCTATGACTCTAATGATACAACATATTACTTAGACCCAAATGCAGGTACATCGCTAAAAATTGCTGGAGGAATAGTTAGTACGGCAGCTAATGGAGCCGTGCTTCTTAAACACGAAAATGCGGAGGCAAACGCTTGGATATTCCAAGAAAACGCTGCAAACTGGGGGTTGTTCTGGTTTAATGCTGGTGGAGAATCAGGCCAAACCATAGGTTCATACACAATCGTTGGAGCTGAGTTGTTCGGTATGAATAATGCCTTAGCTGGTTACAATCCAAACAGTGCTTGGAGTGGAACAGACGCAAGCACCCGTGCTGCGTGGATGCTGTCTAATTACAGTGGATACTTGTGGACGCAAGGAACTCAGTATTCTGAGACTGATATGCGTGCTCCAATCTTCTACGACTCTGAGGATACTGGATATTATGTAGACCCAAATAGCAACTCTAAACTTGTTAATCTCGGACTTGGTGGTGCAACTCCAGACGTTAGACTTAGCGTGTCTGGAGACATACATATGGATGGTTACATCTATCAAGGAGGTACCGCTGGAGTTTTAAATAGCTGGGGCTCTAGAACATATGTTAACAGTGGCAACTATGTGTCAAATGCAAATTCTTTTGCTTTCAATAATGTTGGTTACGGCGCTTCTTGGACGTTTGCTATTGATTCAGGCGGTTCAGTAACGACAAACAGGCACATTGATGCAAACACCACTTGGAGCAATGATGCTATAGCTCTTTTCCTTGGTTGGTATGGTGGCAAGGTAGTAATTGGAAACAATAATAATGGCAATCACGATGCTGCGGCAGGGCTAGGGGGTAATACCGTTGCGGTGACAAACCCACTGTATTCGTTTAGTTCAACGTACTCTCCAATCTTCTATTCCTCTAATGATTCCGGTTATTATCTATACCCGAGCAGCACAGGCTCATCTTTAGTTGTCGCTGGGTACACTAAGAGTAAGTTTACTTATAGATATAACTCAGCTGCTGGACTCCCCGGTCAGGACAACCCTGTAAAGACGGCAACGGGCGTTCTGGCTACACTATCTGGTAGCGGTGGCGGTTATGAGTACATCATAATTAAGACTCGTGTACCGCAGGATTCTTACCAGATGGGTGGCTTTACTATTGACCTGTTTGCTAATTACGGTTCTACAAACGCAAAGACAACCATAAGCCTTGGAGGTTATTGGAATGCGGAATCCAACAATGGCTTTGAAGGATGGGAATATAACACAACCAACCCAAATGTTCGTCCAAGCATTCAAGTAATGCGTGACGTTACGGATGGAAGCACTTGCTTTGCTATTCAAATAGGCAAAAGTTATCCTGTAATTGTAGCACGTGACCTATACTTAGGATACAATGCTTCCGACATAGAAGGATGGTTAGACTGGAGCATATTTGGTGCTGATGACTTGGGTGGTTATACTAATAACGATACCGTTGTTTGTCGTAACGCTATGCCTGTTGATAATTGGTATGGCAACTCATACATAGGATATAATGGTGCTCATTATGGAACTATCTTCTATGATGCGAGTGATACTAATTACTATGTAGACCCGAATAGCACATCTAGTCTATATAAAGTAAACGATAATGGTGGCGATACATATGGTTATAAATATTTCTTTAGCAATGTCGGCTCAAGCACTTATATAGGCGCAGGAAACGCCCCAAGTCTTCAGGCATACTCAAATGATGCTGGACCAGCATTTATGTCCTTCCACAGAGGTGGATATTATGCAGTAAACTTTGGACTTGACCCAGACAACGTTCTTCGTTTAGGTGGATGGAGTGCGTCTTCAAACCGTATGCAACTTGATATGTCCGGCAACGTAACCTTTGCTGGTGATGTTACTGCATACTCTGATGCTCGTGTTAAGGAGAACGTACACACCATTGAGAACGCTCTTGACAAGACACTTCAACTTCGTGGTGTAACCTACAATCGCACAGACTCTGAAGACAAGTCAACAAAGGTTGGTGTCATTGCTCAGGAGGTTCTTGAAGTAGTCCCAGAGGTGGTCAATCAAGACGCAAGCGGTATGTACAACGTATCCTATGGAACCCTAACCGCTGTACTGATTGAAGCCATCAAAGAGCAACAGAAGCAGATTGATGAACTTAAAGAGATAATCAATGGCCTTACCAAGTAGCGGAGCGTTATCTATCAGCGCAATCAAAACAGAGTTGGGCTCCTCAAGCAATAGCCTGAGGGCTCTCTCTGGGCTTGCAGGATTTAGCACCCCTGATGCTATCTCCGAGTTCTATGGGTACTCTTCACTCACTGCAATAACATTGTCTGAGGTTGGATTTAACGATACGGAGCAGGGATGTTCAGAAGGTTCAACCGGAGAAACAGCATCCTACTATTCAAGCACCGACCCGGTGGCCGTGTACTCTTATATCTATGACAACAATAGAGACATATTCAACGGAAACAATCAGTGGTTCTACTATCCAAGCGGAACGAAACTGATTCAAATCGCAGAAGATGGAAAGGTGACGGATACCTATTCTTGCGAATAATTATTTCTTATATTTGTAACACTAATTAGAAAAACAATGGCAGTAACAGCAACAGTAGACAAGTTCGGTATGGAATTTACCGGAGCTTATCACAAAGTAAACCGACTCAACTACGAGTCTTCTGACGTCAAGTCTTATAACTACGTCCCAGCGACTCCTACGGTAGACGAAGACGGAAACCCCGTTCCTCCTGTGGCAGCAGCCCCCGAAGAGGCGTGGTCTAAAGTGCAGCGTTGCAACTTTGAAGTAGCGACCTACGCTTCTATCGCCACCCGTGATGCTCACGCTGAACCCATCTATCGTTCACACTACAACTTCACTCCATCTATTGATGCAGAGGCCGCTGATATCCTTGTACAGGCATATGAGCATCTCAAGGCTCAAGAAGGATATGAGGATTCAGTTGACTGTTAATATTCACTAACCTAAATTTAATTCAACATGGCGCAAGTCAAAGAAGAGCACTTGAATGCTGCTCGTGAAACCCGTGCAAAACAACAACAAATCCAAATGGAACTCGGTGCATTGTATGTGTCGTCCTTGGATCTAGCTGCTCGCCAACAGGCCCTGACCGCTGAGCTTCGCGCAAGTGGAGACGAGATTAAGGCGTTAATGGAGACGCTTGAAGCAGATCACGGCGCGGGAAGCCTTAACCTTGAGACGGGAGAATTTACTCCGGAAACAGAGGCTCAGATGGAGATTGTAAAATAATCTTTTAGTTTCTAAGCCACACCACAAAGCCTCCCCACTTCGGGGAGGTTTTTTATTTTTTGTATTATCTTTGTGTCTCTTAGCATTTCACTTTGAACATTAAACATTTTTTTTGGCTATGTCTTATTCGAATATCAACAACCCAGCTAACTATCAGCTTGCCTCGTTTGGCCAGTTTGGATTCCGCCGCATTGTAACGGGAGGATCCGGCACTGCCGGAGAGCACTACCGTGTAGTATATGCCCTTGAGGATTCTGTTGTAACGGTAACCGCCGAGTCTGGAGACAATCTAGCTGGGCAAGTCATGCTTTCGGGGACAGCCATCTATGGTTTATTTTCCGACGTTACTGTTGTTAGCGGTAGCGTCCTAGCGTATATAGCCTAAGATGTTAGGGCTAGGGTTACAAGTATATAGGCGTATTGTTGCCGTTGGCGGTAGCATCATTGCTATTATATGGAGCACATACCCAGAAAAGTGGGAAGAGGCTAACGATGTTTGGAATTCATAAAATAAAAAGACATGGCAAATTTAACTGGTCAGGAAATTAGAAACACGTATCAAGGCCTTCTAAAGACCGATGATAATGACGCACTTTCTCCTTCTGAAAAAGCAATCACCGATGGCTTAGGGAATGTTTCGGCAATCTCACTTAGCACTGATAATTTACAAATTACGGGCGGTTTAAAAGATTTTACTGGTGAGCTGGGAATGCCCGGCCAGTTCTTGTCTTCTACTGGAACCGGAACTGATTGGGCAGATGTGGTCATCCCTGCGGGAGTATTTGAAGCAGGCTCAGGCACAGGATCTATTCAGGCAGTAGTTGGAAGTTCTACTGCCTCAGGATACTACTCATTCGCAGTTGGAAAGAATAATACTGCCTCAAGTTTCTACTCTTCTGCATCAGGTGCTTACTCTACGGCATCCAACATTTACGACACGGCATCGGGCGCATACGCTGTGGCATTAGGAGGGTTCTCTACTGCGTCGGGTTATCGCCCTACTGCATCGGGTACCTATTCATTCGCACATGGTCGGAACACTACTGCTTCAGGGAATTATGCTTCGTTTGCAGTTGGTGATAACTCTACTGCATCGGGGCCTTATTCAGTTGCATTAGGAGCGTATTCCGTATCATCGGCATACTATTCATTTGCTTCTCAAAGTGCTCAAGCCACGGGGACTTATGCTGTTGCTTTTTCAGAAGGAGCAGCAAGTGGAGAGTTTTCGTTCGCATTTGGTGGGGGTTCGGCATCAGAATATAATTCTATGGCTTTAGGAAGAAATTCTAATGCATCAGGTGCTAACTCTTTTGCACAAGGTAATTATTCTTCTGCCTCAGGAGAATACGCGGTAGCGTTTTCAGGCGGCCAAGCCTCAGGAGGCAGGTCTTTTGCCACCACCACAGGTTCAGCCTATGGTAACTCTTCTATTGCTATTGGCTACGCCTCACGCGCAGGAAACTCTGACGGAGGCTCTCCCTATGGTGATGGTCAGATTGCCATTGGAACAAACTCTTATGCTTCTGGTCAATTTGCTATGGCTCTTGGCAGTTCTGCTTTTTCACCCGCTACGGCTTCAGGATATAGCGGAATTGCTATTGGAGTCGGCTCTACTGCTTCAGGCGAGTACGGGCTAGCCTTTCCTTATTCTATCGCATCAGGTGAATCTTCTATTGCAATGAACGGAGCAACCGCATCGGGATACTACGCAGTAGCAATTTCATCAGGCATCAGCCCTTGTGAGGCTTCAGGTGAGCAATCTGTTGCTATCGGTGTGTCTTGTTCAGCAACTGCCCCTTATTCAGTAGTAATTGGTGATGGAGTGGCGGCTCACCAAGGTGCTGTCTGCCTCAGGGCAAATAGTAACCGAGAGAGCGCGGTCTTTGTCCAACAACTTTCTATCATGAGCATCCCAACATCTGCCGCAGGGCTACCTACGGGAGCCGTTTGGAGCAACGCGGGTGTCCTTAATATCGTAGCATAACAAATAAACACTAAACAAAATGTCTGATTTTTCAACTATCCACATCTTCGGAACTAGTCTTGCCCAAATCATCGGCAATGGCTTCAACAAGCAAGTTCCCCAAGCATCACTAACTACTCTTGCTGATGTAGTAGCAGATGTTAAATCCAAGAAACCTGCTGATGTAGAGGAGAAAGACCACCATGTCATCCATATTTTTGCTCACGGCAAGGTTTCTCACCTCGGTCAAAAGAAAGTAGGAACCTACGGCTTTGACCTTGCTGACCTTGACTCTGCAAAACTCTCTGCCCTTGTTGCCGAGATGATGGCGCATACTGCCTAATAGTATACATAAACAAGGGGCGCCTTGCAGCGCCCCTTTTTAATTTAAATCAAATGAAAATATTTTTCCAGAGCTCCCTGCCGCGCAGCGGCTCAACGCTGCTACAAAACATTGTGGGGCAAAACCCCGAGTTCTATGTGACCCCCACGTCTGGGGTGTTGGAGTTGCTATACATGGCGAGAGGATACTATACTAACGGAGCAGAATTTAAGGCTCAAGACCCAGCGCTTATGCGAGATGGGTTCATGAGTTTCTGCAAGAGCGGGCTTGAAGGATTCTTTAATGGCGTTACTGACAAGCCCCATGTCATGGACAAGAGCCGTGGTTGGGGAGCGCATTACGGATTCCTTAACGCCTTCTACCCCGACCCAAAGATTGTCTGCATGATTCGTGACCCACGAGACATCTTCGCCTCAATGGAGAAGAACTACCGCAAGTCACCTGAGATTGACTCCGGATTGATTGACTGGGCAAAGGGGCAGAACACCACCACCGAGAAGCGCGTTCAGTATTGGTCAACGACACCACCTGTGGGTATGGCGTTTGAGCGTTTGCTTCAGATGTTCAAGGAGGGGGTAGGTCAAAAGGTTCACTTCATTAAGTATGAGAACCTATGCATCGACCCCGCCGGAGAGATGAATAGACTCTATGAGTTCTTGGGATTGGATGCGTATGCTCACGACTTTGACAATGTGGAGCAGATAACTAAGGAGGACGACTCCGTATACGGCGTGTATGGGGACCACAACATCCGCAGCAAGGTCACTCCGCTGGTTAGTAGCGCACAGGAGTTGCTTGGACTGCCGCTATGCAATCATATAAAGGAACAGTATAAGTGGTTCTACGACACCTTTAACTATTGACACCAAGCCCAGAAAGAAGCTTTTTTATTTGTATTATCTTTGTAAAAAATATAAGTAATGACACGTAGCGAATCAGTAGGAGCAACCTTTTTGTCTACCGCTATCAGTTGGGTAACCATTGATATCAACCCCCTGTTATCGGGCTTAGCTTCGGTGTTCGCTATTGTCTTGTCTGCCTTTCTTATCTACAAGACATATCTTGAAATTAAAATTCGTAAAAACCAATTGAAATGAACTGGATTAAAAATTTATTGAGCGAAGGCGATGCCGTAAGCTCAAAGCGTTTTATCGCTTTGATTGGATCCATTGTTCTTTTCGCCACCTTGGTAGCCAATTCCTTTTCCCCTCAAGAGATTGCTCCAAGCGATGCGCTGGTCAATGCCGCGCTGGTGTTGACCCTTGGCTGTTTCGGTTTCACTTCTTTAGATAAGTTTGCTCGTAAGTAATGGCTAAAAATCAAACAGTCTCTTCGTATGTAAGCAAGAGCAAGAAGCGAGGCAAACACTCCAAGCAAGAGAGCGCTAACAAGGCGAGCAAGAACTACAAGAAGCAATACAAAGGACAGGGGCGATGAAACTATCTGAAAACTTTACCCTTGCCGAGCTAACAAAAAGCTCCACGGCTACGCGCCTTGGCATTGACAACTCTCCAAACCCGGAGCAGCTGGAAAATCTAGTTGAGCTTTGTCATAAGGTTTTACAGCCACTTCGCGAAGCTATTGGACCTATCAATATCTCCAGCGGCCTGCGTGTTCCTGCGTTAAATAAGGCCATCGGAGGGAGCACAACATCCCAGCACTGCGCTATCAATGGTGCGGCGGCAGACATTGACATCGCCGACAACAAGAAGGCCTTCGACTACATTAAGGACAACATCGAATTCGATCAACTTATCTGGGAGTTTGGTAACGACAAGCAGCCAGACTGGGTGCATGTAAGCTATCGCCTTGACAATAACCGTGGTCAGATTCTTCGTGCCGTAAAGAAGAACGGGAAAACAGCTTACGTGAATTTTAAATGAAATGCCTAGCTTATTTCTTATCAGTCCTTTTACTAACTGGATGCTCCGCCGAATGGCATCTATCAAAAGCCGTAAGCAAGAACCCGCAATTAATGAAGTCAATGACGATGACTGTCACGGACACGGTTGTTACCGAGCCGATTGCTGTCAGGGATACGGTCACCATCTCACAGGTGGACACGGTAGAGATAGTAAAGGACAGGTTCCGAGTCAAGATTATGCGGAGCTACGACACCCTTATAATCGATGGAGGCTGTGATGCCGATACAATTGTACGTACTATTAGCGTTGCTGTCCCTCAACTGGTTGTTGGGGAAACTCGATTTCAGCGAGTTCAGCGATATACATTTTGGGGACTTGTCTTGCTGTTGCTGATTGCAATAGCTGTGGCTATTATAAGGAAGAACCTTTTTAAAATTTAGTATCTTTGTCTCTTAAGATAACATCACATGGCAAAGATTAGCACATACCCGGTAGTCGCCCCAGAGGGTTCTGATATTATTGTTGGAAGCGATACGGGGAGCAGCAACTCCACTAAGAACTTTACCGCACAAAGCGTTGCTGACCTTTATGTGGAGGTGCCAAACACACTTCAAGAGGTATTGGATGCTGGCAACTCTGCCACGCAAGACATTGCGTTAGATGGGGATATGGAGCTCAATAGACTCTCTTTTTTGGACGGACCAGCTGTTGCTGATGTAGGCCAGATGGCGTGGAACTCAACAGACGGAACGGTAGACCTCATATTAATGGGAGGCAACGTAACCCTCCAGATTGGTCAGGAGCAAGTTACTCGCGTAGTGAATAAGTCTGGAGTCAACCTGACTCAGGCAGGGTATCAGGCAGTAAAAATTCTTGGCGCTCAGGGAAACCGTCTCTCCGTATCTCGCGCAATGGCAGACTCAGATGCAAACAGTGCCGACACACTTGGCATTGTAACTGAAAACATTAGCAATAATTCACAGGGGTATATTACCAGCTCTGGACTGGTTCGTGACATCAACACCACGGGGGCTCTTCAAGGCGAAAGCTGGATGGAGGGAGACGTGCTGTATTTGTCACCAACTGTTATGGGTGGCATCACTAATGTGAAGCCAATCGCTCCACAGCATACGGTTATTGTTGGATTTGTCGTTAACTCAAACCCCAATAACGGCTCTATCTATGTCAAGGTCGACAACGGCTATGAGATTGACGAGCTTCATAATGTTCGTATTGCCACCGCAACAAACGGTCAGCTCCTTCGTTATAATAGCGCGCTTTCCGTATGGGAGAACTGGACCTCCGATTATATTGTTGAAGGTCAAGTTGGCTCCGTTGGCGCAGAACCTGCTCAAGCGGCTCCCGTTCTTGTTGCTAGCGTGTTTACAAATGGAGACCCGGCAATCGTCCTTGGACAACCAGACGCTTGGGTTGAGATAAATATTGAAGGGACGACTTATAAGTTCCCAGCATATTCTTAATTAAATAATGGACATTCGTAAAGTATCCGTTGGCGCGGACTACAAGTCTGGCGCCATGCATTATATTGTTGACCAAGAAGTTCTTGGCGGGTCGTATAAGATACACCTGATCCAGATGGATAAGGAAAGTGGTAACATAAAAATTTGGGTAGAGAGTAGCGACGAGGTTCTTCTTTGGAAGGAGTTCAATGCCAACATGCCCATATCTATAGAGTATAACATCAATTTTTAAACAACATGAGCAACTTTGACAACTGGATCAGCGACTTGGAGGAAGTACAAACGCCCAATGCATGCAGCATTGACAACCCAGATTGCGAAGGCTGTGGCTCATGAGGTCTCCTCGGTCATTTATTATTAAGCCATTTAACGGGCGCCGGTATGATAACATCAAGGACATCGGCGGCGTAGACTTTATTGTCAGCTCCTCAAAAGAGGACCACAAGGTGTCTAATAGGTTTGCCGAAGTTCAGGAAGTGCCCATTGGTTATGACGGCCCAATCGGGAAGGGAGACCTACTGCTCGTTCATCACAACGTGTTTAAGTTTTACTATGACATGCGTGGCCGTGAGCGCAGTAGCCACAACTTCTTTCAGGACGACACATTCTTTATTGATGAGGGGCAGTTTTTCTTATACAATGATGGCAGTGAATGGAAGACAACCGGCAAGTACTGCTTTATCAAGCCGGTCGAGACGAAGGACTACTACATCTCTAAGCCCGGATCCGAGGAGCCGCTTGTTGGAACTATCCGCTACATTACAGATGAGCTGATTGCCCATGGCTTAAAGGAGGGAGACGAGATTGCCTTTACCCCTGACAGCGAGTATGAGTTTAATGTTGAAGGCGAAAAGCTTTACAGGGTAAATAGCGGAAACATTTGTATCTTGCTATAATGGACACCACTGAAATTAAATTACAAATTATCAAGGCTGGAGAACGCGCTGTGCGTGAGCTAATTAAGGTTGCACAAGAGGACATTATCAAGCCTAATCCGGACGACGAGCTCGCCGCGGATAGGCTTAAGAATGCTGCCGCCACCAAAAAACTGGCAATCTTTGATGCATTTGAAATTCTCTCCCGCATAGAGGCCGAGCGCTCAGCGCTAGAGTCTCCAGCTGAAGAGGGTAAATCACGAGGAGGCTTTGCAGAACGAAGAGCAAAATAAGATATACGATGTCATCTATGATGTCGTTCCTGCCGCTACGATAAAGTCAAAGAACAAGGCTAAGTCCTGGGTTTATGGCTACGATGAGGAGCATGACATCGTCGTGATATCTAAGGATGGGACCATTGGCGACATCTACAATATAAGTGGTTTACTTGTGGCGCTGCCCAGCCAGCCAGAAAAAGTATATGCCCGCAGCAAAAAACAGGCGGAGCAGTACTGGGAGCCTAACGAATACCCAAAAGAACTCAACAAGATAAAGTCCATATTTGCTTGGCACGACATGTCTTCTGAGTTTAAGAATAGATGGGTCGACTATATTGAGGACGAGTTCGACCGCCGAGACAATGGCTTTTGGTTTATGAACGATGGATTGCCTACGTATATAACGGGGTCCCATTACATGTACCTTCAGTGGACCAAGATTGACATTGGACTTCCGGACTTTCGTGAGGCTAACCGAATATTCTTTATATTCTGGGAAGCTTGCAAGGCTGATGTTCGTTCGTTCGGCATGTGCTACCTGAAGATTCGCCGATCTGGATTCTCCTTTATGGGCTCATCTGAGACTATCAATATAGCCACCATGGCTAAGGACTCTCGTATTGGCATTCTGTCCAAGACCGGATCGGATGCCAAGAAGATGTTTACGGATAAGGTCGTGCCCATCAATAGCAACCTGCCCTTCTTCTTCAAGCCCATTATGGATGGCATGGATAAGCCGAAGACAGAGCTCGCATACCGTGTTCCAGCCTCTAAGATTACAAAGAAGAATATGTCCAACACGGAAGCGGATGACGTAGAAGGGCTGGACACTACCATTGACTGGAAAAACACAGCAGACAACAGCTATGACGGCGAGAAGCTACAGTTGCTGATTCATGACGAGTCGGGCAAGTGGATGAAACCGGACAACATTCTAAACAACTGGCGCGTAACAAAGACCTGTCTTCGATTGGGCTCTAAGATTATTGGTAAGTGCATGATGGGGTCCACTTCTAACGCTCTGGATAAAGGCGGTGACAACTTTAAGAAATTATACTACGATTCTGACATGTCAAAGCGAGGAGCTAACGGCCAGACCAAAAGTGGCCTATACTCTTTATTTATTCCAATGGAGTGGAACTTTGAGGGGTATATTGACCGATATGGAATGCCTGTCCTAACTGCTCCAGAACGCCCCATAAGCGGTATCGATGGAGGAACCATTAAGATAGGTGCGATTGACTACTGGAACAATGAAGTGTCCTCCCTTAAGTCTGACTCTGATGCGCTTAATGAATTCTATCGTCAGTTTCCGCGAACGGAGTCTCACGCTTTCCGTGACGAAAGTAAGGCGTCTATCTTCAACCTTACCAAAATATACCAGCAGATTGACTACAACGACAGTTTAATAACGGAACACTTTATTACACGCGGCTCGTTTCACTGGCTTAATGGCGAGAAGGACACTAAGGTGGTATGGACTCCCGACAAGCACGGGCGATTTAAGGTCTCTTGGCTGCCGCCAAAAAACTTACAGAACAATGTCCACGCGCGAAATGGAATGAAGCTTCCGGGCAATGAGCACATTGGTTCTTTTGGTTGTGACTCCTACGACATCTCTGGCGTTGTTGGTGGCGGCGGGTCTAATGGGGCGCTGCACGGGATGACGAAGTTTCATATGGACGACGCCCCTTCAAATCATTTCTTTTTGGAGTACGTAGCAAGGCCTCAAACCGCAGAAATATTCTTTGAGGATGTACTGATGGCCTGCGTTTTCTATGGCATGCCAGTGCTTGCGGAGAACAACAAGCCTCGATTGCTTTATCACCTTAAGAACCGAGGGTATAGGGGCTTCAGCCTTAACCGTCCAGATAAGCATGCAAGCAAGCTATCCAAGACCGAGCGCGAACTTGGTGGGATTCCCAATACGTCTGAAGACGTTAAGCAGTCTCACGCTTCTGCCGTCGAGTCGTATATTGAAAAGCATGTTGGCATAGATATGGAGGGAACATATAGACCCGTTGACGATATGGGGGAAATGTATTTCACAAGGACGCTTGAAGATTGGGCTCGTTTCGACATTAACAACCGAACAAAGTTTGACGCAACCATTAGTTCAGGTCTTGCCATTATGGCCAATCAAAAGCATATGTATCTGCCTGAGCAAAAGCAATCAAAAATAAGCATTAACTTTGCTAGATATAATAATCGCGGATCACGAAGCGAACTACTACAGTAAATGAAAGAGGTAACTATTAATATATCTCCAAACGGATTTCCTAGTCAGTTTGTATCCGATGCGGAGAAAGCTACTGACGAATTCGGCCTCCAGATTGGACAGGCTATTCAGTACGAGTGGTTTCGCAAGGATGGGAATAGCTCTCGTTACTACGCTCAGCTTCGGGACTTTATGCGTTTGCGGCTATATGCGCGCGGCGAGCAGTCTGTAGCCAAGTATAAAAACGAGTTGGCTATTGATGGAGATCTCAGCTACCTAAACCTTGACTGGACGCCGGTTCCAATTCTACCAAAATTTGTAGACATCGTTGTAAACGGAATGTCTGACCGTTTGTTTACGGTAAAGGCTCACGCTCAGGATGCTGTATCATTAGATAAGCGCACCAAGTTTCAGCGCGAGATTGAGAACGAGATGGTTGCACGGGAGGCCTTGACCAAAATGTCTGAGGCTTTCGGCATTAACCCATTCCAGAACGACCCCATGAAGTTGCCAGAGGACGACCAAGAGTTGTCTCTACACATGCAACTAAACTATAAGCCAGCCATTGAGATTGCCGAAGAGGAAGCTGTCAATACTATTTTGCAGGAGAACCACTATGAGGACATCCGCAAACGTGTTGACTATGACCTTACCGTGCTTGGCGTCGGCATGTCTAAGCAGGAGTTCCTCCCCGGAGATGGCGTTAAGATTAGCTACGTCGATCCGGCAAACGTGGTGTATAGCTACACCGAAGACCCTCAGTTCAAAGACTGCTTCTATTGGGGAGAGATTAAGACGTTGCCCATTACGGAGCTGCTAAAGATTGATCAGACTCTAACGAACGAGGACTTAGATACTATTTCAAAGTATAGCCAGAGCTGGTATGACTACTTCAATGTGGCGCAGTTCTATGAGAACGATGTATTCGCTCGCGATACGGCTACTCTCTTGTACTTTAATTATAAGACCACCAAGAAGTTCGTATATAAAAAGAAAGTTCTTGAAGATGGCAACGCTCGTGTCATCGAGAAGGACGACACATTCAATCCTCCGGCAGAGATGATGGAGGAGGGTAACTTCACAAAGATGGAAAAAACCATCGATGTGTGGTACGAGGGCGTCATGGTGATGGGAACAAACATCATGCTTAAGTGGCAGATGATGGAGAACATGGTTCGTCCTAAGTCCGCATCTCAGCATGCTATGCCAAACTATGTAGCAGTAGCTCCTCGCATGTACAAGGGTAACATCGAATCTTTAGTTCGTCGAATGATTCCATTTGCTGACCTGATTCAGATTACGCACCTTAAGTTGCAACAGGTCATTTCACGTATGGTCCCAGATGGCGTATTTATTGACGCTGATGGACTAAACGAAGTCGACTTGGGCAATGGGGCGTCATACAATCCAGAAGACGCACTGCGCCTTTACTTCCAGACAGGTAGTGTCGTTGGACGCTCCTATACTCAGGACGGTGAATTCAACAATGCCCGCGTGCCCATTCAACAATTGACTGGGAACTCTGGGCAGCAAAAAATGGCTGCGCTTATTGGCAACTACAATCACTACGTGGACATGATCCGTTCGGTCACCGGCCTTAATGAGGCTCGCGATGGCTCTACTCCGGACCCCAACGCATTGGTTGGCGTGCAGAAGCTTGCCGCCCTGAACTCAAACACAGCAACTCGTCACATCTTGGAGAGCAGTCTGTACCTGACTCGCACTCTGGCAGAGGCTCTCGCTATGCGCGTGTCTGACATTCTTGAATACTCAGACCAGAAGGAAGAGTTCATCATGCAGATTGGAAAATATAACGTATCTATCCTTGAGGAGATTAAGGATCTATACCTGTACGATTTTGGAATCTTTATTGAGGTCTCTCCAGACGAGGAGCAGAAGGCTCAGCTTGAAGCAAACATTCAGATGGCATTATCTAAGGGTGACATAAACCTAGAGGATGCCATTGATATTCGTGAGGTTAAAAACCTCAAGATGGCAAACCAACTTCTGAAGGTTAAGCGCAAGCAGAAGTATGAGCAGGACCAGTTGTCCGCTATGCAGCAGCAGCAGGCTCAAGCTCAGATGCAACAACAGTCACAACAGATTGCGGCACAGGCTGCCATGCAGCAGATTCAGGCAGAGACGCAAAGCAAGATGCAGGTCAAGCAGGCGGAGATTGCATTTGAAATTGAGAAGATGCGCAATGAGGCAGAATTTAAGAAGTCACTTATGGCTGAGGAGTTTGGCTACCAGATGCAGCTTAAAGGAGTTGAGGTGTCGTCTTTAAAGCAGCGAGAAGATGAGCGCGAAACGGCGAAGTCAAAACGCATTAGTCAACAGAATAGTGAGCAATCTAAACTTATTGAACAGCGCAAAAACAATTTACCCCCCGTCGACTTTGAGTCTAATGAAGACTCTCTGGATGGCTTTGATTTCGCGGAGTTCAGTCCTCGATAATCAATATATTTTTTACTATAACTTTGTCTAATTAAATTAAATCTATGGAAATCAAGGTAAAAGAACTTGGCGAGGTTGAATCTAAGTCAGTTCAGCAAATTGAAAATGAACTCTTGGCTAAACACGAAGAGTCATTAAATCAAGAGCAAGTCTCTAATGACACCCCAGAAGTGGTGGTATCAAAGGAGGAAGAAACAATCCCCTCACTTAGTGAGGAAGACGTTCTTTCATTTATTAAGAATCGCTACAATAAGCAGATTGATTCAGTAGACCAATTGTTCGCTGAGCGCGAACAATCCGTTGACTTACCTGAAGATGTCGCCGCTTATTTGAATTATAAAAAGGAAACGGGACGAGGCATTAAAGACTTTATGAAGTTAAATGAAGACCTTGATGAGTTAAGCCCGGATCAACTTATAGCCCAGTACTACGCTAGTACTGAATCTGACCTCGATAACGAGGACATTGAGTTTATGCTTTCAGAGCGTTTCTCATATGACGAAGATCTCGATGATGAGTCAGATATCAAGCGTAAGAAACTAGCTAAGAAGAAAGAGCTTGCAAAGGCAAAGAAGTTCTTTGAGGATCAGAAGGAGAAATACCGCGCGCCCCTTGAGTCAAGTGGGAGTGTCATTTCTAAAGAAGATGCTGAAGCTTCTAAGGCCTACAGGGAATATATGGCACAGGCTCAAAGCGCCCAAGAGGAGAACCGGAGACGGTACGAATGGTTTGAGCAGAAGACGAACGAGGTCTTCGGTGACGAGTTCAAAGGTTTTGAATTCTCTGTCAACGATAGAACAGTAGTTTACTCTCCTGCTGAGGCTGCGGAAATGAAGAAGGCTCAGTCCGACATCACGAACTTCGTTAAAAAGTACATGAATGAGGATGGCTTAATCAATGACGCCAAGGGGTACCACAAGGCACTGGCCGTCGCGATGAATCCAGAACGATTTGCTAAGTTCTTTTATGAGCAAGGCATGTCTGCTGCGGTTGATGACGTAACGCGAAAGTCTAAAAACATCAATATGGATGTCCGACAATCGCCTCAATCATTGAACAAGGGTGGCTTCAACGTAAAATCAATGAGTAACGACAGTGGTCGAGGACTCAAAATTCGTTCTAAAAAATAACAAAAAAACAAAGAAAAAATGGCTGGAACAGTCCAAGCAGTACCCGGGTTTGATTTACAACCCAGTGCTGAACAGGTAGCATTGTCTACCAACTACATCACGAACTTCGATTTCTTGAATCAGTATCTTCCCGATACCTACGAGAAGGAGTTCGAGCGTTACGGTAACCGCACCGTAGCATCTTTCTTGCGCATGGTTGGAGCAGAGATGCCCTCTAACTCCGACCTTATTAAGTGGGCCGAGCAGGGTCGCTTGCACACGAAGTACACCAATGTTACTTCCGCTGCCGCCGCTGCCTCTGACACCGCTACATTGACCATCAACGATACGCTTGTTCCCGGAAGTGGAGCTATCGCTATCCGCGTTGGACAAACCATCATGGTGTCTGCCAACGCAGGTGCAGCCACCTTGTACAACAAGGCTATTGTAACTGCTGTTGACACGGCTGCTTCTACGATTGACGTTGCCTATTATGAGGCTGGCGGTCAGACGTTTGCTGCTGCTGCTGCTTGTAGCTTGTTCATCTATGGTTCTGAATTCAAGAAGGGAACTGACGGAATGGAAGGCTCTTTGGAGGCTGACGACGTTATCTTCGAGAACAGCCCCATCATCATCAAGGACAAGTACGCTGTCTCTGGTTCCGACATGGCTCAGATTGGCTGGGTTGAGGTCACCACTGAGAACGGTGCTACCGGTTACTTGTGGTACTTGAAGTCTGAGCACGAGACTCGCTTGCGCTTTGAAGACTACATGGAGACGGCTATGATCGAGGCAGTTCCTGCTGAGGCTGGCTCTGGTGCCGCTGCTGGCGCTGGCGTTACCTACAAAGGTTCTGAAGGTGTATTCTACGTTGTTAACCAACGCGGTAACGTATGGTCTGGTGGTAACCCATCTACTCTTGGCGAATTCGATTCTATCATCGAGCGCTTAGACAAGCAGGGTTCTATTCAGGAGAACGTAATCTTCTTGGATCGTCAGTTCGGTTTCGATATCGACGATATGTTGGCTGCTCAAAACTCCTACGGTGTTGGCGGTACTTCTTACGGTTTGTTCGATAACGACAAGGACATGGCGTTGAACCTCGGCTTCACTGGCTTTACTCGTGGTTATGACTTCTACAAGACCGATTGGAAATACTTGAACGATCCCACCATGCGTGGCGGTTTGAATGCAGGCAAGATCAACGGTATGTTGGTTCCCGCTGGTTCTACTACGGTTTATGACCAGATCCTCGGTAAGAACGCTAAGCGTCCTTTCTTGCACGTTCGCTATCGTGCTTCTGAGACTGAAGATCGTCGTTATAAGACTTGGGTTACTGGTTCTGCTGGTGGTGCTTCCACCTCTAGCTTGGATGCAATGGAGGTTCACTTCCTTTCTGAGCGCGCAGTTTGTACCTTGGGTGCTAACAACTTCTTCATCTTTGAAGACTAATCAAAATCTGGGGAGGGGCGTAAAACCCTCTCCCCTTTTTTAATTTTAATCATATCTGAATCATGGAAAAAACGCTCACCCCCGAGGATAAGTCTTATATCCTTCGCCGCAAGAACGCACCGCTATCCTTTATGCTTGCGTCACGCAATTCTCGCCGTAAACCCCTTTTGTACTTTGATGGACAAACAAACCGCGCACTTCGTTACGCCCGTAACCAGCGCAGTCCATTTGAAGACGAGCAGGACGGCAACGCAATCTTGGAGCCTATCGTATTTGAGGATGGCTTCTTGTTTGTTCCTAAAACTAACCCAGTACTACAGTATTTCTTGTCTCTCCACCCCGGATATGGCAGCATCTTTGAGGAAGTAAACTCAGAGCGTGACGCCATGGAGGAAGTGGAACGCCTTGACGCTGAGGTAGATGCACTTATTGCAGCTCGATCACTAGATGTTGAGATGCTTGAAAACATCTGCCGCATAATGCTTGGAGGCAAGGTCGATACAATGACTACAGCTGAACTTAAACGTGATGTATTGGTATACGCCAAGCGGAGTCCTATCGCTTTCTTGGAGATGCTCAGCGACCCAACGCTTGACTTGCAGAGTAAGGTTGCTAAGTTCTTTAATGCTGGCATCCTTCGCACCCGAAACAACAACCGGGACGTGTACTTCAACTTGCCAAACAACAAGAGCAAGATGCTGACGGTTCCATTCGGCGAGTCAATGAATTACATTGTGTCGTCATACCTCCAGAGCGACGAAGGCATTGAGACTCTGAAGCTTTTGGAAAACAACCTGTAACGCAGGACTTGCTATACACAGAGAGGGGCCGCAATTTAGCGGCCTCTTTTTTTTAAGTATCTTTGTGAAAACGATTTGAGATGATAAACTCAGTAAGGAATACTGTACTATCAGTAATAAATAAAAACAATTACGGATATATCTCGCCAGCAGATTTCAATCTGTTTGCGAAACAGGCGCAGCTTGACATTTTTGAAGATTACTTTTATAAGATTAATAATCAGATTAACAAGGAGAATGCCCGCATGTCAGGCACTGGCCTTGCTGACGTTACCAAACAACTCGAGGAAGTTGTTTCCTCATTCTCAACATCCGCTGAGCTTTCAAACTTATCTGACAACAGCTACTTTGTGCCAAGTGACTGCTATTACTTAAACGTATTGCAATACAACCCCACTGGCGTTGAGATTGAGCGCATTGAAGAGAGTAAGATTCGCAACCTAACGGCATCGACACTGATGGCTCCAACGACGGCGTTCCCATTGTACGTGTACCGAGCCGTTAGCGCATCAGCAATAATCCTTGGCGCAACATCAGCATCTTCTGTAGATGTTTACCCAACAACTATTACCGGGACCTCAGACGTTAGCGCGTTTTACATTCGCTACCCTAAGGATCCCAAGTGGACATTCCAAACCTTGGCAAATGGAGAGCCTATCTTCAACCAGACTGCGGCAGACTATCAAGACTTTGAGCTCCCTCTTTCGGACGAGCCGTCACTGGTAGTTAAAATCCTTCAGTATGCTGGGCTGTCAATTCGCGAAGCAGATGTTGTCAACTTTGGCAACACAGAGGAGCAGCAAGAAAATATAGCAGAAAAATAAGACATGGCATATCTAACTCAGTATCAGTACTATGCAAACTCAGGTGCATCTCCAGAAGATGCAAACTGGGGTTCATACCAGTACACTAGCCTTTCTGACATCGTCAACAACTTCATGTTGATCTATGCGGGGAATAATGAATTGGTTAATAACATCAACCGATACCAAGTGTTGTTTCATGCCAAGCGCGCAATTCAGGAGCTCAACTACGACGCGTTCAAGGAGGTCAAAGCCCTTGAGTTAAGTGTTGATAGCCAGCTTCGTTTTGTTTTACCCTCTGACTATGTCAACTGGGTGCGCATTTCAATGTACAAAGATGGCGTCATCTTTCCGCTGACTGAGAACATTCAGCTCAATAGCGCAGCGGCATATCTTCAGGATCAAAGCGGACGTATTTTATTTGACGAGACGGGGAATATTTTGCAGCCTCAATTCTCTAATCTTGATTGGGCACGAATCACCGGACAACAGAAGAGCATCTACCTCAACGAGAACAATCCTATGTTTGACGGACAGGCCGGATGGAACTTTGAAGGAAGCTGGTACTTTGAGTATGGAATTGGAGCGCGCTACGGCCTTAATACTGAGACCGCAAATGCTAACCCTACGTTCCGCATTGACAAGAAAGCTGGCGTAATTAATTTTAGCTCTGGCATGGACAATCAATTGTGCCTGTTAGAGTATGTGTCCGACGGCATGGAGAGTGGAGACATAAGCGCCATCAGCGTCAACAAGATGTTTGAGGATTATGTATACGCATATATTCGTTATGCCATCCTGTCTGCTAAATTGGGGGTTCAGGAGTATATCGTGAATCGCTCACGAAAAGAGAAGACAGCGCTACTGCGCAATGCTAAAATTAGAATGAGCAACATCCACCCCGGGCGCCTATTGATGAGCTTACGTGGTCAAGATAAGTGGCTTAAGTAATATGGATATCCAAACAAACTTCATTAAGGGTCGCATGAACAAGAGCGTCGATGAGCGCATCTTGCCCATGGGTGAATACCGCGACGCCTTAAACATTCGACTTGGCTCTACGGAAAACTCCACCATTGGTGCTATCGAAAATAGCAAGGGTAATACACAGCTCACAACGGTCGAGTATAATGGATCCCCACTGTCTGCGACAGCTGTCTGTATTGGGGCATATGAAGACGGGACTCGTGAGACCATGTACTGGTTTGTTCATGACCAAGTAGCAGGCGTAGATATGGTTGTGTCATATAACACAAACATCAATGCCCTTTCTTATCATGTGGTGTCTACATCTGTACTTAATTTCAACCCAGAGTATTTAATTACTGGAGTTAATTTGATTGATGACATGTTGTTCTGGACGGACAACCTCAACCCTCCGCGAAAGATTAATATCACTCGCAAGTATCCAGCACCCATTGCTGGGGTCGATCAGATTACTGAGGTTGACATTAGCGTTATCCTAACTCCCCCAATCCAATCTCCAGACATTCAGTTTAAGATTGTAGCCGGACGGGAGAATTACTTAGATACTCGCTTTATTTGTTTTGCGTACCGATATAAATACTTAGACGGGCAGTATAGCGCACTATCTCAGTTCTCTTCTGCTGCATTTTGCCCATCTCCGTTCAATGTCAATGAACAGTCGTTTGCTAACGATGGCATGACGAACCTATTCAACGGTGTGGATGTGTCGTTCTACACGGGCGGAGATGAAGTTGTCGGAATTGATCTTTGCTTTAAGCAAATAAATTCAAACGTCATCAACGTCATTCAGAAGTTCTCCAAGGAGGAACAGGGGTGGGCAGACAACACCACGCAGACGATTGAGTTTTCCAACAGTAAGATTTACTCAACGCTACCGCAGAGCGAGCTGCTTCGTTTGTTTGATAACGTGCCACTAAAGGCCAAGGCTCAAACGGAGATGGGTAACCGCATCTTTTACGGAAACTATGTTGAGGGTTATGATGTCACTGAGACAAATGGAGACCCCATTCTTATTGATTACACGGCAATTCCAATCAGCGAAAGCGCATACCTAGAGCAATTAGAGGTTGAAATTGTCAACGGCACAGCAAGCTATAACATATCCGGCATAGGAGCGCCGGTTTTGCCATACGTAGATTCTGCAATTAATTTAGACTTTGGTGCTGTTACACTACAGCAGGGGGATGTTGTCACTATAGACCTAGAGCTAAAGTATTATATTAATCAGTCTACATCTCCATACGGAGGGCAGCAGATAAGTAAGTTTCCGGCTTCTGTAACATTTGTTCTTGACGCCAGCTATGCCACGGCATATGACCTTTTTAATAGTTCGGTGTTTCAAGATGCCATTGGCACAATAGGAAACATTCAGCCAATTGCCACGGCGTGTGAGGGCGTAACGCTTACTGATAACTTCGCATGTTCTGCCAATACCCCGGCGGATCCGACCATCGCTCCAGACGCTTCTTGGGCTAAATACGGATACGGCATCACCGCAATCCCTTCGCCCTTTGGCACGTTCTCGTCCCCGGGAAGTAACATCATTAACATTCAGGTGCCCGCAATGGCGTACCAGCGAAGTGATGATCCCCTTGAGTTCTTGTATTTTTATTTTCAGGTCGATAATGTTTCTGTTGGATACATTAAAAGGAACTACAATCGCAGTCTTCACAGCAATGCCGACTATGAGATTGGGGTTGTGTATATGGATAAATACGGTCGCAACACAACGGTCTTAACGTCTGAGAACAATACGGTGTTTTTCCCCATAAGCGTTTCAGAGTCAAGAAATTTTGCTCAAGTTAGATTTAATAGCTTGGCGCCCCCTTGGGCCTCTCGTTATAAGTTTGTAATGAAGCCATCTATTGCTGGGTATAACACTGTTTACGTAAAAGCCACGGACATTTACAACTCTGTGGATCTTGGGTACTGGTTCAAGCTCGAAGGCCAGAACCAAACAAAGTTTTCTGTTGGCGATACCCTGATCGTAAAGACGGACTCGTTTGGTCCGATGAATAACGTGGTTGAGGTTGAGGCCCTTGACATTCAGTCGCAACCCGCAAGCTTTATTTCTGGAGCGCCAGCCGGATTATATGCTAAGATGTCTCCAGATAATTTTTCTATTACTGGAGGGTCTACTGAGTATCTTGTTTTTGAAACTATTCCCGCCGACGCTGTCGAAAATTTGTTTTTTGAAAGCGCTGACAGCTATGCCATCGTTAACCGATATCATTATGGAAATGTATTAAATCAATCAGCCGTCAATCCGGCCATTATTAATCTAGACTTCTTTAACTGCTATACGTTTGGAAACGGCTCGGAGGGATACAAAATAATGGACTCTATCACTGGGAACTATCTTACCCTTGGCAATAGATTTAATGGCATCTCCGAAGAGGCGTATCGCCAGACGCGCAATGAGGCAAGCATAACCTATAGCGGTGTATACAATAGGTCTACAAACATCAACAAGTTAAATGAGTTCAACCTTGCCCTCGCAAACTTTGCCGACATGGAGATCGTATTTGGATCCATTCAAAAGATGCACGCAAGAGAGACCGACATCCTTGTCCTTCAGGAGGACAAGATTTCATATGTACTTGCTGGAAAAAACCTGTTGTCTGATGCTGCTGGTGGAGGCGCCATTACTTCCGTGCCCGAAGTTCTCGGCAAGCAAATTGCTCGAGTTGAGGAGTATGGAATTAGCATGAACCCAGAGAGCTTTGTTGCCCATGGCTTTGATCGATTCTTCACTGACGCCAAGCGGGGGGCTGTAATCAAACTTACTGGAGGGTCTGCCGGAGGCGAACAGCTGGAGGTTGTCTCAAGCTATGGTCTTCGCTCTTGGTTCCGAGATAAGTTTGTTGAATCATTTGATGGGCAGAAGCTCGGGGGGTATGACCCATACATGGACGAATACGTCTTGTCGATGAAAGATGCCCTAGTAGAGATGCCTGAGATTGTCATTCCATGCGGAAGCCACATTGATGCAGACACTTCAGACACTCGCGAGTTCACGCTCGAGCTTGGCACCGCAACGGGAACCTTCTCATTGATATGGACTGTCGGGCTTATCGCTGACCCCATGGTCTTTCAAGTGATGTACAATGGCGTCGTATACTCAAGTGGCTTTGTGACGTCTTCGGGAAGCCTTGTTGTGCCAAAGGCAGCAGAGTATCCCACTCAGGCATACGTTACCATTATAGTGGGTGGGCCCACGCAATATGAACTTGACATGACCTGCGTATCATGAGCGATGTAACCATTACATACAGCGAAGCAGTAAAAGGATTCCCATCTTTTTATTCATACATTCCCGATTACATAATGGGGATGAATAACTACCTGTACACTTTTAAGGGGGGCAATCTATACCGACACAACACAAACAACACGCGCAATAATTTTTATGGCGTAAACTACCCGTCTACCGTAACGTCAGTATTCAATGCAGCGCCAACGGAGGTTAAGTTGTTTAAGACGCTGGCCCTTGAGTCTGATGCGCCTTGGGATGCAACTGCCCTTACCGACTTGCAAAACGGGTACATTGATGAGGCTTGGTTCGAGCTGAAGGAGGGAACGTATTTCTCATTCATTAGATCCGAAGAGTCTCCAATTAACTTTTTAATGCGCTCAGTTAATGGCATTGGAAGCGTTCTTACCGTTGTAAACACAGGCGGAACCATATACGAACTTGGCTTTTCAATTAAAATAGATAGCATTATAAGCATCGGAGATACCGTATATTTTGGTTCTACTCCTTTGCAGGTTGGGAACGTCACTGCTATTTCAACAAACAGAAAGGTCATCACCGTTGATGCCACTGCTGGGCCCGTCCCCTCTCCGGGAGACTTTATTCTTTATGCTAAAAATCAACAAGCAGAATCACACGGGGTTCGAGGTTATTACTGTGAGTTCACTCTTACTAATAATAATACGCAGCCCGTTGAGTTATTTAGCGTTATGTCTAGTATCTTTAAATCCTATCCATGATTTTGGTTACCTTTGCAATAACTCGTTCTGTTATTAATAACAAGTACACATGATACCCATTCCAGTATTATTGGCTGTAGCCCCAGAGCTTATCGGCGTCGGATTCAGCTATGCCGAACGAGCAAAGCAGAAAAGATTAATGAAAGAGGCTGAGGCTTCTGCCGCTAAGGCCATTGAAGCTGCTAAGGGTAAGATTGAGCAGGCTCCTCTCGAGGAACTTCAGGTCCCCCTTGAGGCATACGAAACAGCAATGCGTGAGTTCACAGCTCAACAGAAGCAGGCTACAGAGGCATTGGCTGAATCTGGAATGCGGGGCCTTCTTGGTGGCGTTGGTCGCGTTGGCGCTGTTGGATCTCAATACCTACAGCAGGAGCGTGAGGCGATGGCTCAAGACCTATACAAGCGCGACGTGATGGTCGCACAGGATGAGGCGCGCCGTCTTGGCGCACTCGCTGGCATCGACCTTCGGGAGGCGGAAGGAGCTCAGGCGGCAGCAGGAGCTGCGCAGTTAGCCATGGACAAGGCTACCGCCGATATGGCCAAGGGCATTGGTCGTTCCATTACCAAGGGCTTTGAGGCGTCTGATCTTTATAATCTAGGAAAGACTCCAGAGAAAATGAAGGAGCAACTTTCATCGCTGAAAACAGAACAGCAGCAGTATGCGGATTTTCTTGAGTCTATGAAGCAGCAGCAGGAGCTGCGAGAGCAGCAATTGTTAAGGCCAACTCGCCCCACATTTGACCTTGGATCATCTGATTATTTCTCTTCGTTAATTCCACCAGTTAATGGCTAAGACATTTTATAAATACGAAGAGCGCGTAGACCTTAATTCATATGTGGATTGGGGCTCTATTGGCAAGACCGTATCTGACGACCTGACTCGAATTAATAAGGAGCGTCAAGCCAAGAAGGATGAAATTGATCGCGTAACCAATGAGTCGGTAACGGCCATTAATGAATTGTCGGTTGGTCAGCCTCAGGTGTCTTCCGAGTTTTACATGGACGCCGCCAATAATGTGAAAGAAGCATTGGGCTTGGCGTACCGAGAGATGAAGGCCGGGCGCCTAAACCCTAACGAATACCTCAAGCAACGCCAGAACATCATGGACGACCTAGGCCAGATGCAGTCGGCTGCTACTTCATTTGCTACCGACTGGGAGGAGATGACAAAGCGACTTGAGGACGGCACAGCAGGAGAGCAAGAGATTTATCAAAACGAATTACTTGACTCATTTGGCATCACCAAGGACAAGGCCGTATACGTTAATCCCGTTGACGGCCGAATGTACATTGCTACACGAGACGCTCAGGGCAATGTCATTAAGGATCCGTCCAAGCTTATGCCTATCAGTTATATGACCGCAAGGCGCAAGGATAAGGTCAACCGCTATGATGTTGTTGGAGAAACAAACAAACGCGTAAAGGCGCTCGGCGACGTGACACGCTCTATTATGAGTGGAGGGGTTATGAGTCTCACCGACGTTATGCAGCGACCTGAGTACATGAAAGCAGAGGATGATATTGTTTCATCAATGATGGCATCTAGTCGTGCTGCCGCAAGCGTCTTGGCTGATTATGTCGGGGGCTATAGCTTTACTCAAAACTGGGCCGAGGCGCAGGAGGACCCTAATAAGATCCTGCTTAAGCAGGATCTTATTAGGGTACTCCAGCCACAGCTCACGGACAAGCAAAAGGAAGTTGCGCGCGAAGCATTGCGCGCTCAGTTGCGTGTTCAACTCAAGAGCATTGAGACGCCACGTCAACCACAACAACAACAACAGTGGCAGTATGCTGCTGGTCAAGAGAGAAAAGAGCAGCAAACAAATGTTGGAAGATGGCATAACCTTGCCTTTGGTGCAACTAAAGAAGCTCAGACCAGTGCAGCAAACCAATTACTAGGAACAGAAGCCGCAAAAGAGGCTGGGCTTTCTGCGATTATCCCATCGGGTAAGACCATTACTCTTAAGTATGATGGAAGCGGAACAATGAGAGCTGGCTCTCGCACGTTTAACGCAGAAGATGTAACCGCACAGCAGTGGGCCGAAATGGGCAACGAGATCCATGGAGTTGATGATGTAAATCGTGCACTGTCTGCCGCTGGCGTATCTAATCCAAATCAAAAGTTTGCTCAGGAGGCGCTTCAGGGAACTGGAGCATCACGAACTAGAGTCAGTGCATTTACTGAGTTGCCAAAATATGTCGCAAGCAATCTGCCAAGTGTTGATGATTTAAAGGGCGACGACGAAGGTAAAGTTAGACAGTTGCTTGAGGCTTCATTCGCTGGTCTTGGATTTACGTTTGACACAAAATGGTTTAACGATGAGGTTGTCATCACGGCTCCTGAAAAGGACGGGGAGGCTGGTGCCACTCTGACAATAAGCGTTGACAGCGAAAAGGACGGCACTCTAAATCAAAAGGCAATATCTGATTTCATTACGGCAAACACGTCTCCAGAGAATCTTGCTCAGCTATATGCGACCGGTGGACTTTCTGGAACTGGCGAACTAGACTAATAGTTCTAGAAATAAATTGATTAAATTTGTCTCATGAATGATGAGCTAAAAAAGTTATACGATGTATTGTCGTCTAAGGGGTACTACACTAAATCATTTGATGAGTTTGTAGTTAAGTATCAAGAGCCTGAATATCGCGATAAATTATTCGGCGTCGTAACCAGAGATGGTTTATACACGAAGTCGCGCGAAGAGTTCGACGTAAAGTACCCAGCTCAAGAAGTAAAAAAAAAAGAAGAACCCTCAGAGGTTTCTTCTCCTCAAAAGCCATTGGCCTCTCCTATGGAGACGCCTACTTCGGCTATTTCAAAAAAGGATGAGTATCAAGCCCCTTCATATGTAGAGGGTCAGCCATTGACAATGGATGCCTCTGCCGCGAAAGCGGTTCAGGCTCAGCCAGTTACGACAGCTCCGGAAGCTGCTGGGTATCAAGCTCCAACAGAGATGCAGTCTATTGGCTTTGAGCCAGTCTATCAACCAACCATATCTGACATAGTTGGACAAGTCGACCTTTCCGTTGATGAGGAGACGAAAAGCAAATTAGGTATGGTGTTTGGAATTGGCGCAGAAGTCGTCAATAGGATTGTGGCACCAAACTCAACAAGAGGCCAAGCGCTTAGCGATGTAAACAACTTCGTGGATAATACACTAACGGCATACAATGTTGGTGTCCTTAGCGCTCAAAGAACAAACAACTTAGCTGACGCAGTTCCAGACATGGAGCGTGTTGCCTATTTAAATAAAGAGCTTAAGAAAGAAAGCGAGAAATTGTTGTCATCAAAGATGGGAACGAGCGGTTCTGATTTCTTTACTATGCTCGCCAGCAATCCAGTAACATTCTTGACTGAGGTTCTTACCACGTCTGCCGTTCAAATGACTGGAAACGTTGGCGCATTGGAGCCAAGTGACTTAGTAATTGCGGGAGGCCTTGGAGCTGTAACCGGAGGCATGGGAACAAGCGCCTATTTGGCTGGCATGAACTCCATGAATGCGGAGATGTCAGCCAGAATCATGGACGAACTTGAGGCGCGTGGTTATGACATCAATGACCCAAAACAACTTGAGGCGGCATTCTCTGATAAGCAAGTAATGGATGAGGTGTATTCAAAAGTTGACGCACCAGCGACCGTTATAGGATTATTAGACGCATTGAGTGCCGGTATTGCCGGAAGACTAGCGAAGCCGATCTATGAAGTGGGTGCTCAAATGGCAACAGGCATGGCTGGTGAGGCCGCAGCCCAAGTAATATCAGAAGGTGGAATCACGAATGTCGCAGGCATCTTGACAGAGGGCATTGCAGAGCTGCCAGGAGGCTTGGTTGAAACAGCCTTTGGAGCCAAGACGGCAGACATTGCTAGAAAGGCAGAAATAAAAGAGCAGATTAGAAGCGTAGATGCAGCCATAGAATCTGAACAGGACCCCGACACAAAGTCGGTTCTTCAGTCTCTAAGAGACAATCTAGTTAGAGAGAAGAATAAGATATACAGTGATTACGTTGAGTTTGTAAATGGCCTTCCAGAAGATGAGGTTGAGAAGCTCAATGAACTGAACGAGGAGATAGTCAAGAACAATAAGGCTATTGATGCCGTAGAAGACCCTCAGATAAAGGATGGCCTGAGAAAGCGAAGAGATGCGCTGCTCAAGGAGATAGAGCAATTAGAACAACAAAAACCAACAGAAGATGCCGTTCAAGAGCAAGCAGCAGGTGAAGTTCCTGTTCAGCCAGAAGCCCGCCCTGGCGAAGAAGTGGCGGAAGGAGCACCCCAAGCAGAACCTGAAGTCACTGCCGAAGCGGGTGTCGAAGAAGTAGGTCCAGAAGTAACTGCCGAAGAGCGTGCAACCATTGACGCACTGTTCCTAGAAGCAGTGAAGCCATTGCCCAATCTGCTCATTAACGAGAAAGGCGCTGTTCCAGTAGCTGGCAAGGCAAAAGTTCGCAGAGACGTCGTCATAAAGGCAGCCAAGATGGGAGCGCAAGCGATTGCATCTATCTTGCCCAATGTCAACATTGTCGTACACGCCGCCAGTGAAGAGTTTGTCAATGCAGTAGGGGAAGACTTAAGAGGCTACTATGACCCATCAACAAGCACTATCCACATTAACATGGATAAGGCTGGTCTGTCTACGGTAGCTCACGAAATCTTCCATGCAATACTTCTTGACAAGGTTAAGAACAATGATGAGCAGGCTGCTGCCGTAGCAAGGGCCATGTTCAACTCAGTAGCCAAAGCGTTGCCTAAAGGCTCTAGCCTTCGCATTGAGATTGAGGATTTCGCAAAAGGCTACGACGCAAACATTCAGAACGAGGAAAAGATTTCAGAATTGCTTGGCAAGATGGCGTCAGAATACCGAGCCATCTCAAAGCCCGGTAGAAGCTCTATCATGAACTTCATCGTTAAGATTGCGGACTCCGCTGGCTTTAATATTGGCAAGTTTACCAAGACGGACCAGGATGTCGTTGACCTTTTAAATACCCTATCTGTTAAGATTAGAGAGGGTGCCGAGATAACCCAAGAAGACCTAGCGGTTCTTGAAGAGGGAGGCTCTATAAACATTGGCGAACCAACGACAATCAACAAGCCAAAGCCAAAGGGACGCAAGCGAGTAAGCTTCCCAGATAAGCCATTGCCCTTGTCATTTGTGACGAAGGCAGACAAGATAGACCTCATGGCTTTGATTAATGAAATCGCAGAAAACAACCTGAAGGTATGGTTCTGGATGGCTGACCAGCTTGGTCGCGGCGAATACTACGACGTTACATCTGGAATCATGCATTATTTGGATGCTGGGCCCAGCTTTGCTCTAGACCCAGAAAACAGGAAAGCCGGAGTGCTGTGGGCTAGCGGACTAGCCAAGCAGACTCTCGAAAGAAATGCGGCTGAGGCAGATTATATTTTCTTCATTAGCGGTTCTCCCGAGAAAGCCAAGCTATTTAATAAAAATATTATTAGCATCATTGGAACGAGAATAGAAGGCAACGGTGGTTTTGCTGCATTTAAAGAAGAGGCCCTTGCGACATCTAAGGTTGGAGCACTTAACGCCATCCTTAATTCAGTTAACTCTGTTGAGGAACTTAGAGAGTCTCCAAAGCGCAAGGCGTTTTTGAACCTAATCTTGGAGCAGCAATCCAAAAAGACTCCGCTGGTTGATGTGCTGAAAAAGTACGACGCTTTCTTCGACCCTAACGAATTCAGAGATAGCTTCTATGCGGAGAATGGCTTCGGCATGAAAGACATCTTACTTGTTGGAAAGCCCACCGGCGTTGGGGGTAAGGCAAATCACTCAACCTATCATACTGAAATATTAGGTGAGGTTGTTGGTGTCCCCGACATTGTTCTTGACTCTTGGACGATTATGCCAGAGGAATTAAAGGCCAAGTATAACAAGGCACTTAGCAATGCTCAGCAAATGAAGACTATTGCTGGAGATACTGGAATTGTTAGACGTGTTGAAACATTAGAGAAAAAAGAAACAGACGAAGACTCGCTTCCTGTAGCAGAGCTTACTGACAACCAGAAGGCGGCACTCGATGAATTTGACGCCAAGAAAAAGCCTGCGGTAAGAAAGCAGAAGGCGGTAAGCAATGAGGAGGCGCGGGAAAGCCTTAAGAAGAAGTTGCAGAAAATATTTCCGAAAGACACGGATGATGCACTAACTCCAGACGAGCTACGCGTGTTCTTCATGGACCAGAACTTTGAGTATTTCAAAGGTGAAGGTGGTATGGGCTCATACGAACAGACTACTAAAGTACTTATGGACATGGCTAGTCAGGAGGGCGTATACTTATTCCCAAGCTTTAGCCTCAGAGGCGCGTTTATGTTTGCCGACCTTGCTAATGGAGGAGAGACCATTGATATGAATATCATGCTATCTCCCGGATTCTTGGAGGGCCCTGATGGAATGCAGGGTAATTATGTTGATGTCCAGGCGATTGAGGCGCTTAACCCAGGGGATAGAGGTAGTGGTGCAGGAACGCGCTTGATGAATAGATTGGTAGACTCTGCCGATAATGTTGGCGCAAAGCTTAGGCTTGAAGCATTCCCAACAAAGCGGTATCAGGAAGACCCCGTAACCAAGAAGAAGATAAGCCAATCTGTCCTTAGGAAAACAGCCAGAAGGCTTGTTAAATTCTATCAGCGTTTTGGATTTTCGCCCTATGGCCGGACAAAATATAACGACTTCCAGCAAATGCGCAGGGAGCCCTTGGAGCCAGGGGGCATTGTAAGAAAAGTAGCCAAGCCACGTGGGCGAGCTCAGATTCTTAGCGAATTCCAGAAAGCATCGGGCACCACGCAGGTGTCAACCACCACGGGCAGCTACGTAAAGGCGGCAACCATCCTAAAGGACCTTGGCATCTATGGCGACGTCCTCGACTACGGGGCCGGCCTTGGCAAAGGTACCGACGCCATGGGTGGCGTTATGAACAAGGATGTAGACTCTCTTGAAGTCAATCCAGAACGCTGGAAAGGCAAGCGTCCCGTAACCTATACTAGCGCAGAGCAGATCGACAAGAAGTACGATGGCATTGTGTCTCTTAATGTATTGAATGTTGTACCCAAGGATATCCGAGACTTTATCGTTCTTGACATTTTTAACTCCCTTAAGGATGGAGGCATTGCCGTCATTAGCACAAGAGGGTTCAAAGGCGACATTGATAGCGCAAAGAAATTTGAACTCGGACCAGAGCCAAAAAGCTACATTATAAAGAGAGCCAAGGACGGCAAGACGGTTGATGTTTTTCAAAAGGGATTTGACGGCAATGAGCTTGTCGACTACATAAGCGAGCTACTCAAGGGAAAGGCTGTTGTTAAAAAGGATAATTCTTTTGGAAACAAGGGGGTTATAATTGTTAAGGGAGAGGAGATGCCGAAGCTTACCGCGCAGGGCCGTAAGCAGATCATTGGCGAAAACGCCGTCCTATCAAAACAGGCGAGAGAAAATTTCTTGACGGCAACTATTATGGCAGCGACCGGCAAAAGCGGCAAGCAAATATTTGCAGCAACCGGATGGCAGAAAGGCGTCGACGACAAGTGGCGGTATGAGATTCCAGATGGCAAGATGATCAAGTCAAGCTTTGAATTTGTAGAGGGGAAAACCGTTGAGACGGACGCCGGCTTCATGATTTCCCCGTCAAAGTGGACTACTAAATATAAGCGGCTTGAGGACCTCTACGATTCTCCGGAATTATATGAGGCATACCCAAAGCTGAAAGATTTCACAATTAATTTTGATCCAGCCGCGGCCATGTCGGGGTCTGGGGCTTACTATTCTCCGGGGAAAGACAGTATAACAATTAACTCTAGCCCAAACCCTGAGTCTTTTTTATTACTGAGTTATTTGACGCATGAGATTCAGCATGCCATTCAAGATATAGAGGGCTTTGCATTCGGGGCAAATGAAAAGATCGGAGAAAGGTTGGCCAAATTAAATAAGGCCGACGTTAAGGAGCGAGCCATAAAGCTTGAGATTAAAAAACTTAAAGACTTTATGATGCTTTCACAGTCGTTGTCTGAGATGTATGATGACCTCCATAGAAAAGTAGTAGATAATCAGGATTGGGGCTCGTTACATATTGCTGACGCATTCGGGTTAAATGAATCTCCAAAAGATTTCTATAAGCCTGAGCGTATCTATGATTTAATCAAGACAATTTATTCTGGCACATTTAAAAAGATCACAGAAGATGATGATCGATCTGCAAAGGTGCTGGCCAATAAGCTGTATCGTTCTTATGCCGACTTGTCTATGACGACACAAGCGGCTTTTGACGAATGGTGGAAAGAAGAACAGCAGGGCATCATAAAGGATGAGTACCCCGGACCTATATACTCAGACATTTCGTTTTTTGCCGACCCCTTAATTAATGAGTTAAAAAGAAAGGAAGAATCACTTGAGCCAATTGCATTCTACAAGCGTGCAGCAGGAGAGGTTGAGGCTCGGAACGTGCAGGAAAGACTTAAAAAATTATCTGAAGTTCCAGTATCAGAACGCCCCATGCTTTTTGAAACTGAGGACGTGGCGGCCGAGGACCAGATTATTTTATTCTTACGCAAGGACCTCAAGGGTATTGATTTGTCAGAAAAAAAACCAGTGGGTCGTGCGCAAAGACTTGCCGAAGATTATATCCAGCAGTCGAGAGATGCGAAGATTACCGACAAGGTTATCCGGGACTTCTTAACCCGTAATGGATTTAGCGATGATCAGATCGCTGCTGCATTTGATACTATTGACAATGCCGAAGAACGCCTATGGAAAGAAGTTGATGGCATTATAAAGAAGTCTAACGACCGCAGAGTGTCAAGATCAAAGACCATTGAAAACGTAATGAATTACGTCATGGGGTCTGCCGTCTACGAGCGCGCTACGGACGTCAAGCGAGAGAAGCTAGTGCGCGATGTAAATAAGATGTTCGGCAAGAAGCAGAGGTCAGCTCCGTCTGTCGCTCGATTGTTTGCAACCATCAAGGACGTAGTCAGCATTACGGTAAAGGAAAAGGATATGCTAAAGAAGCAAATCCTTGACCAAGCTAAGGGCGCCAAGGACGCCATTGGGGCATGGCGCTCAGCAAGCGTTGAGTTGGCGAATGTCATTGATGCGCTAAAGATGTCTGGCAAAATAAGCGCAACTCAAGCAGCCGTTGCCATCAAGAAGTTTAGCTCTGTAAATGTTTTCAATGAAAAGTCGGTAGCCAATTATGTTGACTACATGGCGAAGGTGTTTGCTGATGCTGACTATGCTAAGCGAGTGAATGACGCACGCAAGATGTTGCCGGTGGCAAAGAAGAACGTCCAGAAAAAGATTGGCATCTCAAGCCAGCTGGCTCCGGCCCTGATGCGTTTGTTTAGCATTGACCCCAACATGATTCCAAGTGCCATGTTTGATAGCTACTTGACTCTTGTTGAGATTTTTGGACAACGAGCCGCAGTCTTGTCACTGCCCGAACTCACTAGCGCTATTGATCTTTCAACCAAAATACTTGACGCTATTGACGAAGAGTACTCAAAGGTTGAGGAGTTGAATAATAGATTTATTGCATACGAGTACAAGGTGTATGGCGATAATGGGAAGCTTGACTATGCTGCTACCATAAAGCAGATGATTGAGGATCAAACAATCACTCAAGAAGAGGCTGACCTCATGCGCAAGTACAAGTCTCAGATTTTAGAGCGCCCGATTACTGAGGGACTTTCTGAGGAGGAAAAGCAAGAGCAGCGAGACGAGGCCATTGATGCCATCAATGAGCTTGATGTTGATACTGAGCGACTTCCCACTCGAGACGAGCGAAAATTAGCCAAGGAGATTGCACGACTCGCCAAGAGTGATGCCGTCAAGGGCTTGACTATCGAACAGCTTGTCAACCTTTACAAGGTGATCAACAACATCAACAACGGATACCTACCCCATTACGCCGAACTTATTAAGGAGTCAATGGTTTCTATTGAAAACGGCGCCTTGCTTTCAAGTGCTATTGCCAAGTCTAAGCCGCTGCCGTTTAGTAAGGCTATTGGGCGAGTTAAGTCTTTCATGACCAAGCGAGGAGGCATTGCCGAAATGATTCGACGAAACCCATTGGCTTACATTGACCAATTGTTTGGAGACTTTAATACTAAGTCCATATTTAATTCGGTCCTTAAGGCTGCTGCCGAAGCGCAGTCAGCATTTGAGTCGGCGTTCGGAGACATTCAGTCTCGCCTTGACCGGTCTGCTGAGGCTATTGCTAAGTCATTTAAGTATGACGGGAACAGGACCCTCATGTCTAAGTACAAGATAATGACCTACCTGCTGGAGCTTGAATATAACAGCAACCCAGACAATAAGCAGGTTCATTCTGCTGCTGATTACTTGGCTGCTACGATTAGAGAGATCAAGAAGGGCAAGACGCCAGCTGAGATGGGGGACATTGACATGCTTCAGAGCATACTCGACTCTTATGCTGACGCCGATGGCAACATCAATCTTGAAAAGCTTGACCAATCATTTAATGAGGCAGAGAAGAAGGCCATCAAGACTATTCAGGACATCAATTCATCACTTACTGAAACTTCAGTTTTCACGGCCGCAATTATCCGAGGCGATAAGATTACTCCCGTGAACAATTACGTTCACCACAATGTCTTATATGACTTCAAAAGCGACAGTAATGAGGGTATGTCTCTTGTCGATGCGTACAACACGTCGATGCGCCCATCAACAAAGGCCAAGTCTTTAATTGAGCGTACCGGAAAGATTACTCCATTAAACTTTGATGCGTTTGCTTCAGCAAAGAGAGGCGCCAAGTTTGTCTTGACGGACTACCACCTAACGTCTCCCATCCGCACTGCGCGCTCTACATTTATTCAAGCGCAAAAGAACCTCGAAGAGGGTGGCATCACAAAGCAACAGCAAGAAATTCTAAATGCTATTGAGTACGCCTTTGATGAAGCAGTAACGAATCTATTGGTAAATAACTACGTAGAGAATACGTTTGTTGAAGACGCCATGAAGTGGATAGCAAAGCAGGGATACCGGGCAATGCTTGCGGGTGTGCCTCGTGCAACTTCCGAATTCACCTCCAACCTTTCGTTTGCGCTGTTCAATGACCCCAAGGCCTTGAGTACTGGCACCTCCTTGTTCGGCATTATAACGTCTCCAGACGCAGTAGAGGTTCTTAACAATGTAGGAAGCAAGCAGTCCGCGCGTCTGTTCTCTGGGGACACCATCAATGGGCGATTTGTTGACACATCATTGCTGGGTCAATCAAGTGCCGTCAAGACACAAGCTCCGAAGGCAAAACTCATCAACCTGCTTGAGCAAGGATGGTCTCGCACTGGCAAGAAGTATAAGAATCTTGTAGAGCTTGGAGCAGACACTTTGATTTCAACCCCCGATAAGATTGTAATGCGCCCCCTTTGGTTTGGTGCATTTGCAAATGAGTTCAAGAGAATCACCGGACTTGATGTCGACTTCGACAAGATCGCAGCTAATGACGAGGCGTACATGAATGAGCACGCTGAGGCCATCGAGGCGTCAAAAGAATTGGCAGACAATCGTTCTATTCAAGCTGGCGCATCTGACAATGCATTCATGGGAATCTTGAAGGGGTCAAGAAAGGCAAACCAGTCCGGGCTGGCGACCGCATACAATCAGTTTAATGGCTTCATGCAGCGATTCCTTATCTATGAATTTGCAGCAGCTCGTACCGGACTGTACGCTGCCGTCGGAAAGGGCTCGCTCACGCGCAAGCAGGGAGTGGCGTTAATGGCCGCGGTAACAAGCCGAATGGTTATGTACACCATGCTGTCCCAGATTCTTGGAAGTTTGCTTAGTAAGCTTATCGTTGGAGACGACGAGGATGAAGAGAAGACCTTCCTTCAAAGCCTTATGCAGTCAATGATGTCGGCGTTCAGCGGCTTGCTTCTTGGACGTGACTTCGGGAACATTATCAAGGCGCCCATTAACTATGCCATTGAGGTTGTAAACGAAGAGTACTTTGACTTCCTTCGCAAGGGAGAATACAATCAGTACGAGGACTCTTTACAGTTCAGCCTTATCTCCAGAGACAAGAGTCGAAAGCAGGAGTTTATTGACATTGTAATAGGCTTGAGTGGTCCATACAGCCCAGCATTTAAGACGGCAAAGTTTGCATACGACAAGCTAACCGACGGCGAGAAGAAGCAGGTTGACGCAATCATTCGCAAGAAGAGGGCCCTCAGCCAGCGACTGCCGCTAGAAATTCTTGGACATGCTGGATTTGTTCCGTTCTACAAGGATGTTCGAAGACTTCTGATGGACGACATGTATAAAGGCATGGGCAAGTCTAAGACAAAAAGATCTTCAATGACCGACAAAGAGATGAAAGAGATGTTCCCTGAAATGTATGAAGAGATGAAGTCTCTTGAAAAAGAAATGGACGTCAATGCCGAAGTGAAAGAGCTTCAGAGTATGGTCAAGGAAATGGAGGCGTCTTTAGAATAAGAAAGGGGGGCTAAGCCCCCCTTCTTCTTTTATAATACGGGCTGAATGTTTACATTCCTTACCGCCACGTTCCATTCAATCTTTCCAACAAAGTCTCGAGCTTCTTCCTTTGTGTCGAAGTCCTTCTCTCGTTGCTCCCATTTGGCAGCTCTCATTTTACTTTGGTCAAAGTAGGTGTAGTTGACTCGGTACTTCATGTCGTTGTCTGGATCCAGTTGTACCCCTCTACATATACCTTTTTTAGCTCCTCGACGTCTTCGGGAGTGATGTACCCATTGGATAGGTATCGTCGGTACAATTCATCAATCGGATTCTCCATCTTCTTTTGGTTTTTGGTTGTCTACACTATCTTGGCTATCTCCCGGGTCGTCCCAGTACAGGAACCGCCACCCCTCGTCGTTATTCTTCTTCATCGAAGCCCCCCCAATAAAAGTCCTCGGCCCATATCGGCGTAAACTCGCCAACGTAGGCGTTGAACGTGTTGTATTCAAGGTAGTCCATGGCCTCCTCGATGCTCATGTCTTGTGCCATTATATTTATGCACTTGTTTCGGGAGTATATAACTCGGAAGCTTGTAGGGCAGATGCCGATGATCGCGTCATCAAAGCCATCTGCAAAGAGTGGCGCCCCGTCCTCGTGTCCGGAGTAGTACTCAATAATTAGGTCTTTCATTTGATTGCAGTTGAAAACAGTTGGATTAGAGCTATCCAAAATAAAATATTAATTCCAATAATCAATAGTAGATTCAGATATTTTTTCATTTCTTTTTTTCTTTTTCTTTCCAGTGACGCCTTGGCTCGGTCATCGTTTAGAAGATGTGAGTTAGTCGCGCAATCTGCCCGTGGTCTGGGTGATGGATAAATCCTTCCACTGCCTTTGGGTTATGCTGATACCCATTACGGTGGTGCCAAGAGTCGGCGGCGCTTGGGCTGCGAAGGCTCTCAACCGTCACTCCAATAAAATCCTTGGCGTTCTTGTGGTGAACGTGGTGCGTATAAACGTACCGGTGCTTTGTCTCGGACCAGCTTGCTGATGCCTCCTGAGCCATGAGCAGGGGAAGATCCTGAGTCTTCGCGCCATCGCCGTGAGTTGTGCCAATGAGATTGCTGTGATACTTAAAGTACTTGCGGTGCGCAATAGAGCAGTCGAACGTAATGTTCTCGCTCTTGCGAAACCAACTCTGAATTACGTCAGCTAAGAAGAAGCCATTCGTGTAGTCGTGGTTGGATGGGTTGTACATGAAGTGAACGTCCGCGATTCCGATTAACATCTCAAGCAAGTCAACGTATAAGTTCTTGGCAATCAGAAAGTTATCATACCACATGCCGTCCGTATCCTGAGGGGTTCCATTAGTAGTGGTACGTCGTGGCGTATCTATGTGCAGGATGTCGTTGCCGCCGATGAATAGAATCTTCTCGATGTTGAATCCCGACGCGCTATCAAGGATCCCCTTGACGCCGGCAAGCACGCGCTGAACTGCTATCTGTGAGTTGTAGTCTTCCCCCGTTTCAAATGCTGTGGCCAGCTTGCCTATGTGAATGTCTGCCGGGTCGATGACGAGGCAGTGCCCGTCCTTTGACTTCTCTCTTTTGATCTTTGGATACTTTGGAGAGTGCGCATCCATGTCTTTTTTAATCTCTTCCCGCATGTCGGCGACATTGACACCGGGCTTGTTTACGTGAAGGGAAAAGTGTTTACCCTTGTGCCAGTAGTGATTGACGTCCGCCAGTGGGATGCCCTTCTCTTCGCACTCCTTCTCTAACGCCCTGTGTCCCGTGATGAGTTTGTATTCATCGTCAGTAAGGCGCATTCTAAATTTAGTTCCCATCGCTCACACTTGCTTGGAGCTCTGTAAGAATCTCCATTAGTCTTTGAACACTCACTTCGATAGACTTGATGTCATAGTCAATGAGTCCTTCATAAATATCGTCTGTCAGACTATTGATTTCTGACATCGTATAGTTGATGCTGACAACCCGCGGGTTGTTTAAATCCTTTTTTAGGGACATGGTGTATTGTTTAGTCCATAGAAGATACTAAACGATCACCAATTTGAGGGTCAATTTTTTTAATTGCCATATAAATTTTGCGCGACTTCTTCTTCACCGCATCCTTCTCTGCTTTGGTGGATGTATTCCCAAGTTGCTGATAGAGGATGGAGTCTATGTGAAGCAAGTGATTAATTTTACACTTGTTGCACCAATTCTTAGTTAGAATTTCTTCTACATCTTCAAAGCGATAGTCCATTTAGAAACTGATTAATCTTCATGTTAGCCATGTGCTCTTTGCCTCTTGGTATCTGGTGTTCAATTCTGTCAAACAAAATTTCAAATCGATATTCCTTTACGACTCTTCTATTAAGTTCTTTTTCAAGTGATTGAATAGTTAAAGATAAGTTTTGAACATCACTTCTCAAAGAAATATTTTTATCAAGGATTTCCTCGTATGATAAGTACTCCTCAATTTCTTTGTTAGTGTCAATGATCTGCAACATAATGGAGTCATACTTTTGCTTAAGCTCCACATCATATACCATCCAATTGTCTATGTTTCTTAGGCCATTGATAACGCTTGCGTGAGTCCTATTAACCCGACGCCCTATAGAACTAAGAGACTTGCCGTAGAGTTCCTTCATTATCTTGTAAAAAACAGCACGCGCCTCAACGTATGGGCGCTGACGGACGTTATGCTTTATGTACACGCCAAAAGTTGAGTCAACTAATGCCTGTGTTGATGTCCATTCGTTCATTTAAGTAGGAGTTTGAATTGATTAAATCTAAATACTCGTCATCATCTATCTCAGAGAGTCCGAAAAATGTTACACAAGACTCATCGTCTTTGTATAGTTCTATTGCGAAAAAAAATGCACTGCCTTCAATGTCATCAATGACACCACCCATAATCTGAGCCTGCCCTGAAACATTAGGAACCTGCCAAAGTGTTCTGTCAAGGAACTTCCCAATGCGGATAGCCTTCCTGACCCCAAAGCTTCTAACGTCTTGGATGAACTCGTCATCCAACTCATAGTAGTCCTCATCCTCTGTATACCTCTGTGTTGAGCCCATGTTCCTGAAGTTCTTTTAGTCTATACTCTTGAAGGGCAGACAGTTTTCCGCTTGGTGTCTTTATTTCGGAGAATAATACTCCACACCCCGGGGGTATGGCAACGAGGTCGGGTATCCCGTTCTTATTGGTCTTTACCAACTTGATAACATAGTATCCCTCAGCCTCGAGTTGCTTGATCCTTTTGCTTTGTATGGCCTGCTCTGTCATTAAAACAAATTTAATAAATCACGCTTGAAGTGGTTAAGGGTATAGTCCTTCTTCTTGGTGACGGCCTTGTAGATGTCTCGCTCTATGCCGCCCTTGGCGAATATCCAATACACATCGTTCTTGAGCCGGTCCTTTGTTGTCATCCTATCCTTTGACTGCCAATAACTTGTGGCAGAGAAGTCAATGTTGTAATACACAAGCGCCTCTGCTTTTTGTAAACTTATACCTTCACGCCCACTGACAATTTGTAAGGCTATGACTTGACTTCCGGCGTTGAATTCATCAAGGCTTTCCGTAAGGGCGTCACCAAACACGCTCTTCAAGGCGTAAAGTTCTTGCTTGAACTTATAGAAGATGCCTATTCTCTTGTCCTTGAATGTCTCCTTGATGAACTGCGCCTTGGTGTCATCAATAACCTTGGAGTTTCCACTCTCAAACTTAATGGTGCCCGAGCATAGTTGGTGCATCTTGATCATCAGTTTCACCGCCGTGTCTGCGAGGATGACTTCCTCCTTCCCTTCAACGACTAAGTCCTTGCGAAGTTTGCGCATTATCTCGTAGGTGACGGGCAAAAGTTCCACCTCAAGGACCTTCTCGGTGGTCTCCACCACAAAGCCCGCCTCCTCCTGCGTGTAGGATATAGTATAGGGTGACATGTCTGCCAATATGCTTTCTTTTCCAACAGCGTAGTCCTTAATGCTATGACTACCAATGCGCTTTAATTTGATATCAACTTTATCGTTAGCAAAGCCATAGAAGTTCTTGTACTTGTGAAACGGGCCGCCCGGCAGGGCATACACCTGATGGTACATCTGGCTGTATGACTCTGGAGTTGGTGTGCCCGACAATAGTATGACCCGCGCCTTTGTCTTGCTCACCAAGGTTCGGAAGTCCTTCGCCCGCTTGCTCGGCTTGGGGAATGCGCCCATCCCGTGCGCCTCGTCTGCAATAATGAGGTCCCACTTAACATCGGGCAACTTATGCATGCTCTCGTAGTTCATTACAAATAGAACATAAGGGGGGCATAGCAGGTCGCTGTCTTTTGTAATGGAGGAGATGGCCTTCTTCTTGGTGAGGAATAACACATTCTGCGCACCCAATTCATCGGCTATGCCGAGGCTCGTAAGGGTCTTGCCCGTCCGAACCTCCATCGCCAAGTAAACAAAGCCGTGCCTTTTTACTATGTCGGCACCACGCTGTATGATTTCCTTTTGGTAGGGTCTATACTCTATCATCAGAATTCCATTGACATGTTCTTCTCCAACTCGT
>Ga0208897_1000095_pt1 | contig 43983 bp, 69 predicted proteins | sample ColrivemetaGS697_FD_187594 | JGI IMG/M metagenome (GOLD analysis project Ga0208897, IMG submission 187594) | Estuarine microbial communities from the Columbia River estuary, USA - metaG S.697 (SPAdes) (version 2) | ecosystem: Environmental > Aquatic > Marine > Intertidal zone > Estuary | place...
GCATAACCGCCAACGTCTTGACCACGTGGATCGCTCTTTACAAGACGATCTAGTGCTGCTAGTGCTGCCGCAAAGAATTTATCGTTTTGTTTTGCTGCTAGGGTTGCTGTATATTCATCACGGTTTACTGCTTCAAATATTTCATCATTTTTTGCAATATCTGCAATATGACGTAATGCACTAGTAATTTTTTGGCTCGTATTAGTAATGAAATTCAATGGTTTTAGATACTCATCTGGTACATCATCTTCCCCATATTCTTCTGCAATGGTTTTTTGTAATTTTAAGATTATAAAATCAAGTTCGTCTATTGTACCATATGCATCATTTATACCTGATTTTATGTTTCTATATACCGGTGCCATGTCTGGTATGTCTTCGTCTAATTCTATAGCTTCTCGTTCATCACTTGTATCACCAGTTACCTGATACTTTTTACCGTTTACAGTAAACTCTTTTTTACCTGCTTTAATAGCATTCATTCTGGCATCAGTAAATGGATTTGATTCACCCATAACAGCATTGTTGAGTTTTACACCTGCTTTGTCGGCAAGACGTTTCAACTTTAGCGCATACTTGCCAGTTTTCCAAGCCGCCTTCAATGCTGCTACTGTAGTTTGTCCAACAACTGCCATAACGATAAGGTCTGCTAGTGGAGGCAGCGAAGACAAATCTTCCTCAACCTTTTCTTTATCTTCAGCATCACGCTGTTGTTGTAGCTTGCGAGCATACTCTTCACGTTTCTTTTTATCGTCCAGAAACTTATTAATCTTAAATAGTGGGTTCTTGCCCTCATTAAATTCATTTATTTTCATTTTTTATTTTCCCAGTATTCTCGCCAAAACATATTTCGATCATTTGTAGACATCCTCGCTGCTTCGTGTTCTTTAATCTTTGCTACATAAAACTCTACAAATGCGTCTGTATACATTTTTAATCCTCGCCAACTAATCCCATGTTGTATAACTTGTGGGTGTTATTACCTGCCAAGGCCTTGGGTCTGCCGTCGCCACCAAAAAACTTTTTAGCTTGGCGTTCAGTTTCACCAGGTTTAACGTCGACAGTAGTATTAACACCACTCACTATTCGACCCACACCTTCTGATATGATATCACTAATCTTCATGTATGTATTTATTTAAAATGTTTTTAAACTGGTATTAAAGAACTGGTCATTAACATAGTCAATGATTTCTGTCCAATTTGGCAATGGTTTAAGTCCTAGAAATTCCAACATTTTATGGTATTCAGATTCATCCTTGTTTAGAATCTTTATCATATCAACAAAGCCATACTCAAATGGGTGTACAGATTGAAAGATTTCAAATCTTTCAGGTATTTCTAAATTATATTCAGCATTTGTTCCTATCATAATAGGAATAGACTCATAATACAATACATCTGATACTTCTGATATTTTCCAAATACGATCAAACATGGCGTCTGATTCAGGAGAATCTGGTATGGTAAATATCAGTATTTTTGATACGTTGCTGCCAACACCTATTGGTTTAAATTCCTCAGCGAAAATATCTGCCCATAAATCTGGTTCAGGGCGAAGTGATACTGCTAAAGATTTACTGCCATCATAATTTATTGAAGCAGTATATTCTTCAAAAGTATCACGCCCGTAGTACCATACTGTTTCAGTGTTTCCATATATACCATATGCTTCTATTTCGGCACAGAACATACCTTCATGTCGGTTAACAAAATGTGTAAGTTGTCTAACGGGTGATCCACTATAACAACCCAAAATAAAAACTTCTGGCATTAATTACTCTTGTGTTGGATTTTCTGAATCAGTCTTAAGTTCGAATATCATGTTACTGTTTAATTCTTCAGGATAAGTATTGTCAGTATCAGAGTTAGGAATATTAGGAATGTCGCTTAACATTTCTGCCCAATTTGGCATTTCTGGCGCACCGATATGTGCTGCTATTTTACTATATTCTTCAGAACTATGTGATTCTGGATCAGGGTTACCTAAGCTAAGAGTCATAACGTCTATCATGTCTGGTTCAATTCCATGCTCTCTGAGAATATGGCCAATGACATCGTTATATCTTAAAATTTCTTCTTTAGTTTCTTCAAAGGTGTCTAGGTCATTCTGGAATTCCATAACCATATTAACAAAATCATTAAATTTTGGTGATTCTTCATATGAAGTAAAGACCAGTGCTTTTTTCAGTCCTGCTTCAGCAATTAGCGCATTGAAATTAAATTCATTTGATACATCAGCCCACAATAGGTCACAACTAAAATGTAATCCAAACGCCAGCTTATTTACCCATACTTGCTCTTCTAAGTCATGTTTAGCAAGAAATGCATCAAACGTTTCAATAACGTCTGGGTCTTCTTCTGTGCAACGTAGCATTGAAATACTGGTTCCCTCAGTATCTGGAAAGTCTGCATGTTGGTTTACGTACCAAACCATATCTTCAAGTGTCTTCAAGTGCATTGACGCACATAAAATATATTCTCTCATTATCCGAATTCCTTATCTCCAAAATTCGCAGCACTAAACTCTAGTCGGTCGACGAGCTTTACTGCATTACCTAGATGGTCAATTGCAACATAACCTTCTGGTGATGTCACTTTGTAGCTTCCGTCTCCTTGCTGCAAGAAGCTCTCGATACTACCAATGCCGCGTAGTTTTTTAACAATTAATAATTTTGCGGCAATAATTCTCATATACAAACCATACATAGCGACAAGTTGTGCAGTATTGTCGTTGACCCATTGAACGGCTTGTTCTGTTGCTTGTGCAAGACGTTGCCCTGCTGCACCTTCTGGACCAGTTTTTAGTCCAGACATTTTTTTCGCTGCTTTTTCATTGACACGCTTTACAAAGTCAGCGACGAATTTCTGTGGATCCTGTTCGAAACTACCACCACGCACATAACTGTTGATATGTGCTTTTAGTTCAACACCAATACTTTGGATTGGACTATTACTTAATATGCCAAATGTGCGATCATCAAGTGCGCCTAGATAACTTTCAGCATCTGCAATGGCTTTACGCAGTGCAGCATCTTCCTGTGTTGTTAATGTAGCAACACCCGTCAAGTCTTTGTAGTAAGCATCGTCAACAAAGATGCCGGGCGCATTTTTAAACTTGTCAACATTAACGTCAAAACTTGCACTCATGTCAGCTAATGTTTCACCGCCACTGTAACGTGTATGGAAAATAATACCCATTGCACTGTTTTGAATACGTGTTGCTAGATCACTGCCTAATGGTACTGCGTATGTAATGGTGTTTGGCTTAAATGCTACGTATGAATCACCAGCAATATCAACTGTTTTTAAACTGTCTGGAGTAAACAATAGATCGCCTTGCATAACGCCCTCTATGCCTAGCTTGCTTAGGCTAGTAAACGCAATTTTTAGTTTGTTACGTAGATTTGCACGATCGCCTTGTTCCTGTTGATCTGGGAAGAACTGTTCAACATCTTGCACTGATTTGATTAGCTTTGGACTTTTAGCAAACACGCCCTTGGTGCCTACAAAGAACTTGCCATCTTCTGGATCAATACCACAAATAATTGCTGGTGCGCCATCCCACTTAACGGTAACGTTTGTTCCTTTACCACCGTGTCCTTGTAACATACTCTCTAAACTTTTTAGGTAAGCGATAGTGCGCTGTGCTCCATCATGGCCAGCATTAATAATTTCATCTTCCAAATGCTCAAGGTGTGTATTTTTACCTTCAGCTTCCATGACACTTTCAACAGGAAACTCTTTGTTTGGTGTACGGAAGTTCTTTTTGCGCATTACAGTCTTGGCTACCAGTTCAAGCATACCGCTTCCCTTGTTCCAGTTTAGCGCGAAGGGAATATTAATATCGCTAGATAAGTCCTTCATAACGGCTTCAGCATCTGGGCCAAGACGTGCAATGGGTTTACCCCATTTCATAAATTCTTTTTTAAATAGCTGTCCAAGCTCACTAAGTGTAATTTGTTTAATGTTACGTTCATCATTAACACGGTCTAGGAAGTGTCGTGTAAATTCAACATCAATTCCTAGTTGAGAAAATACTCGATCCAACACTTTTTCAAGTGCATCAAGTTGTGGCTGTGTTACTGGAGTGTCTACTTCTGTAATTCTCATTTATCTTTATCCATTGGTTTTTCGCCTGTCAGATAAGGCTTTGAGAACCAGAGCTTAAACCACTCAGGAGTTCCTGGCCTAATGTTTTTCTCACGCTGATAGCGGCCCTTTTCAGAACCAACAATACTAATGTTTGACTCATCGTCACCGTCAACAGTATTGCCTTCTTTGTCAATAATACCAGCTAACCGTTTTAATTTATAGATTTCGTCTATTTTCATGGCGATATACCCTTTACTATGGGTATTTATGCTGATTCAATATAATCGCCAAATTTTAGTTTGAACAGCATTGCGTCTTCTGAATCTTCCAGGAAAATAGTTAGTTCAGGAAAATTGTATTCATAGTAGCCAGTACTACTGTTATGAAGCCACGTGGCCATTTCTTTCTCAATTGTTCTATTTCTGTCAAGTTGACCATAGCGATCAATACGTATCTTGTCCCGTATATTAAATGTCCAACCTGGGCGTCTCATTATTGTTTATACGTGCTTATTTGTTTGACGATTGCTTCTTGATCTTCAAGAGTTTTACCTAGTGGTTGTGATAGCCAAAATTCTATATCATCCAGCGAACGTATATCAACAGTTAATTTTCTATTAACCAATTCTTCTGTAAGTCTTAATCTAAGTATAGATTCATTCAATGCATGATATAATTTTAAAATTTTTTTAATTTGCGTTATATTTTCAATTTTGGCATCGAATGCATTATACAGTTTTTCTATTTCTCCATCATCACACAATTCAAATAATTTGTAATAATCTATGTTAACTGCAAAATTAAGATAGCCGTTCTCCGGATATATAGTTTTAATATCGTCTTCTGGTAATGCAACCGTTTTTATTTTATATAGCAGTCCAACATATGCTTCCACGAAAACATTAGGAGCAAATACATTAACTACACGAACATTATCTAAATTTAAAGTTGCTTGATTCATGACATGACTTTGCATAACATGTCCATGTGGCATTTCGTTTAGTAATTTTTGCTGCTTGTCAAAGTCTTGAGCGATTTTAAACGTACGATATTTTAATACAGAATGTGATCCATGTCCCCATAGATTCAATCTAGGAAGCATAAATGTTTCAGCGTCTATATTTTTTGCCAAAAACATCAGTGCTAGCAAGAAATCTCCGCCGGCTCCGCTTGGCCAATTTAATATATATTTCATCTACTGTTTATAGGCACTAACTTGTTTAATTTTGCCATTGTCAAAAGTCAGTACATCAATTACGTTTAGCGTAAATTCTTGTTCTTTACTAAACACCTGAATACGTGCAAACAGTTTGCGTGTTTCAGGATTAAATGCCGTATGCTTGATACGAATTTTAATATCAGGAACAGCCGCCCAGATATTTGCGTTTGCACCAATCACGCTGTCACGACCAGTGACTTCTACTTCCCAGTCGCGCAGTGTCACGTTTTCGTCAAACATAAGACCAAGTTCATATGTGTCACGATCGTTCCAGGCAGCAATGTATGCGTTAAATATGTCGTTTGCTGAATTATTCATTACTCTTTTTATCCATTCACTCATTTACCAAATTCTCAATTCTTCAATATTGATTGGTGTATAATTAATTTGTTCTACACATACACAACGATAAGGGCCTGTTGGGCTAGGATTGCTGTGTATATGTCCATGTATATTTAATACAGTCGTCCATGCGTCCATATCATCCTTGTCAACTGGGGTATCACCATCTGATTTTTTGGGACGAAGTAGGCTACCTTCGTGCAGCGGTACGTGACTGAACAGTAGGCCGAATTCCATGAAAGGACGCCATAGTTCCACTTTGCTAAACCAACCACCACGTGCCAGCATTTTAATGTCATCGTGATTACCTACAACCAAACGTTTTTGTCCGTGCAACTTGGGCCAGTTCTTTTTCATCCAACCTTCAGGATCTGGACCCATTACGACATCCCCCAAGTGATAAACTTTATCACCTGGCTTCACTACACTGTTCCAGTTGTCCATCATCATTTCGTCCATGTGTTCTACATCACGAAATCCAGGACGGGTCAACTCCCCTGTCCAGTCTGTGAACTTTAGCATATTGGCATGATTAAAATGGGTGTCACTGATTACCCAAATATCTCTACCCATTAACGTGCTGCCTCCTCGAACGGTATACTAGCCAAGTTTTTACACTTTGCCTCTACCATGATGTCGAATGCATCTCTAAATGTTCCAGCCCATTCGTTGACTGCGGTGTTCCACATGTAGTCGCTGTGTGCGCGAAGTTTTGCCTTTTTAAATCCTCGACTAAGCAAGGATCCAAAGTCTGGACGGACGTCTGTTGCTTCGCCGGCCAGTAGATCCTCTCTAGATACGCTGTAGTGAATAACGGGACGCACACCGCGCCAGCTATCAATAATGTGTTTAACCCTATCGTCCGTTGGTTCAATGTATTCTCCTCCACTGTGGCACCAATGATGATGAATGTCTAGAACCAATGCTACATCAGATGCTAGTTCTAGGCTTGCGTCGAGTCCCCACGAGTTTTCGTCGTTCTCGATAGTAATAGTGTTTCGTGCTTCTGTAGACAGTCTTGGAAGGACTGCTTTGATACCGGCTGGACCTTGTCTACCGGAGATGTGGACGTTACACTTGAAGTCTTGCCAACTTTTACCGTAGCCCATCCACCTGATGAGATCCGCATGGTATTCAAACTCCTCTATGCTATTATTTACAATTTCTGGATTATCGCTAGCCAACACAGTAAACTGCCCAGGGTGCATAGACAGGCGTACATCAAGGCTACGAGCGACTTCGCCCACATTCGCGTATGCTCGCTGGAGCCGTTCCTGGATATCTGACTGCCTATAAAAATAAGACCAGCTACGCTCAGTATAAGCAGGAAGCTGATTGGACCCAATGCGGACCATACGTTGCTCTGGAGGGAGGCTACCGACATAACGAATCATCCTTTCGAGTGCTGTAACATTGTGTAGTGAAATATCGTACAGACGCTCTTCAGCTACATCACGTGGCTGTCTATTCAACCATGTAATAGTAGTACTGCGTTCACTGTATTCACGTTGGATCTCCTCAAGTAATTTTTTCTTGAGGCTTTGATCCGGATGCATATATTTGCAGGCAAAGCCTACACGGTGTACGTTTTGATTAAACATTTTTTGTCCGTGTGGAAAGTGACAAAGTCCGGGTTCTGTTACGACACAGTTCATGACATACTCCTAAATGATTATATTACCAATATATAGTAATATATCTTGCCTGTCAAGATTTATTTCGCATTACCCATTGTATAATTTCAGCATCAGTAAAACTTGGTGATCTACGATGGTTTTCTGGTAGCATGTCCCAACTACGCAATGCTGGGTGTATCTTATTGTTGTTGCTGAAATACGGACCATGTCGCCAGCCTTCATTCACCATGCTGTCAACCCAACGATTGTGATTCCATTTGCTCATCTCTGCTATCGCTTGAGTCTTTGTTTCTTCATCTACACTAAGTTCCATATCAGTGTTACCAAGCATACCCGCATCGTAGTTGCTACTTAGTTCAATATCAAAGTCACCATCGTATAAGTATTCCCATGCCTGTACAATAAATGCTGCTTCTGTTTCTGTTAAATTGCGAACTAGCGGTACAACATATGTGTGTTGAAATTCACAATCATCACATATACCGTACTCCATAGCAATAAAGTTTCCTCCCATCTGATAACTGTATGTTATATTTTCAGGCCCAAAACTTTTCACTGTCTGATACCATTGTTTTGCAGACACGGCGTCTAGCATTTCTGAAGTCTTTAGTTGTATGTGATTTTGATAAAACATTGATAATCCTTTTTTAACCGTGTGGGTTTTCCGTTATGTCGTCGTCATCAATTGGAGCAATTGCTGGCTCTGTTGTTCTTGATCTATTTGACTGCCTTCTAGTACTATTAGTTGATCTTGCTGCAACTGTTGGTGTTGTAGTTGATTGTACTACAATTGGTCCAGGGGTGATATTACCACTATTTACATAAAGTCCAAACCATGCTGCACCTGCGCCAGTTACTACGCTTACAAGTCCAGCTTGTTCCATAGTTGGGTCTGGCAATGCCATAAACCATTCTACTACACGATAGAACATATACATGTACATTGTAATGAATGCACGTGGAAATAGACGTAGTCTATCAAACCAATATGGGAATAATTCCCATTTACTTATCGTTCCGTCTTTATTCAAATCCATTGGACCTAGATCTCGTATTGCCATAATGCATGTGTTACCCCCGTAATTATATGTATTTAGCTGATATCCATGGAAAAGCCCAGTGGAAACACTGGGCTTGGGCCACTCTCAGTTGGAGAGCAATTATTACAGTGTTGCGTCTGCTACTGTAGCTGCTGCAAAAACACCGCCAACTGCTTGTACTGCTGTTTCAAGTGTTGCTGCGTCCCATCCTGAGTTCTCAACATAAATGCGGAATGCGCCTGCATTGTATGCACCAATAGCTAGCGTAATGCCACGCTTTTGTACTGCTTCTACAAATGCTTCCATGTCTTCGCCCGGTGCTACTTGTGCGTCTGCGCCTGCTGCATTTCCAATTAAATAAACGCTTACTGGTGCGCCAAAGTTACCTACATTAAACCGGATAACGTTTGCTGGGTTACGTGTTGCCATTATAATGACTCCTTTTTAAAAATCTGCGTTGTTACGCTTATGCTTATTTATCTTACTACTTCATTTAGTTCTACAAACACTGTCCAGTCAACTGTGGTTGCATCGCTGCCTGTGACTACAATTTTTAAGCTATCGTTTACAATGTTAGCACTTGCCGCGCCTGACCAAGTTTGATCGCTGTCAGCAATTGTCTCTGTAATGTTTGAACCAATTAGCCTTAGGCCAGCACTGTTGTTGTCAATAATACCACGTACAACAAAACTTGCTGAGTCAGCCCCGCTGGTTGCAACAAACGTAATTTTAAACATCGCAGTTGTGCCACTGGCAATAGTAATTCTGCTGCCACCATTTAATAGTACTTCTGTTGGAATAGCATTAGTTGTGCGGATCGCCATAACCATATTCTTGATAGCGGCAGTATGGCTAACAGTACTAATTTTTTGCAGTGTGAAACTTTCAAATGTTACGCTGCCTTTGAATGTTTTATCACCATAGATAGTTGGTTCAGCGTGTTTGTTGTTAACATATGTTTCAGTAGCCAAGCCAGCAATACTTGGAATGTATGGCTTGTTTGCTAGGTCATTGTAGTTACCACTGAATAGTATTGGGCGGTTAACTAGATCATTGTAGTCACCACTAAAAATGTCTGGTAAGTTACTTACTTGATTGTAGTCAATATAAGCTGACACCGCTGTACCTAGATCATCTAGTGTAATTCTACTAATAACGGTATCTGGTTCAGGCTCAATGTTTAGTAACTGTAGTTCATCACCAACTAACATAAGTCTCAGATCGCTGTTGTCTGCTGGTGCGTTAATTAGATCACGATAATCACCACTGAAAAGAATTGGACGGTTGACTAGGTCGTTATAGTTACCACTAAAGTGATCACCACGTTCCAGTAGCTTTTGTGTTACATAAGACTCAGTGGCATAACCGTCAAGTGTTATCTGTCCGTTACTTAGAATGTTTGCTAGCTGTTCAGTAACATAAACCTTTGTAGCAAATGTATCTTCTAGGTCAACGTTTTCCCAGAGATTGTTAACACCGTTCCATATTAATGCTTGGTGCAATGCGTCAAGATTAGTATCAATGGCAACATCATTTAAGTCGCCAACGTTTGCAATTGCTCCAAGTGTTGCTGCACTTAATTGCTGTTGTACATATGTCTGGGTAGCATAACCAGTAAGATCAACTGATCCGCCGTTGCCGCCGCTGATGTTTGCGACTGCGTTGTCAACATATGTCTGGGTAGCATATCCAGTTAAACTTGGGATAGTTGGCGTATTGATTAAATCATTGTAATCACCACTAAAATGTGGTGTCAGTGCCGTTGCAAACATTGCATCGACTTGTACACTTGTGTAATATTCGCTTAGGTCAACAGTTGGTTGATAACCAGCAAGAGCAGTTGCTAGTTCAGTGTCAGTTACATATCCGCTTAGGTCAACAGTGCCTCCAGTTGCTACGTTGGCAATCTGCTGATCAACATAAGCAATACTCGCTAAACCATCTGTACTTGGAATAATTGGCTGATTGTATAGGTCCTGATAGTTGCCACTAAAAATAGTTGGCTTATTATACAAGTCGTTGTAGTTTCCAGTAAACAGTGTTGGCTTGTTGGTTAGATCATTATAGTCGCCGCTAAACACTTCTCCAGCAACATATGCTTTTGTTGCATAAAGTGATAGATCAAATTTTGGTTGGAACGCTGTTAATTGATTAGCGACATATCCAGTTGTAGCATATCCTGATAGATCTACAGTGGGTTGATAGTTTGCTAGTAGGTTATCTACTTCAGTTTTAGTATAATAGCTTGAAAGATCACCCCCGCTAGCGCCAGTTAGTGCTGCGGCAATGGCTGTATCAACATATGTTTTAGTAGTATATGAAGTTAAATCTGGCTGGTTGAGCGCAATTTGTTGCGTTACAAATGTTTCGCTAGCCAATCCGTCAACACTTGGGATCGTTGGTTTGTTAGTAACATTTGTCCAGTCTATAGATGTCGCTGCTCCAGCGTCTATACTATCAATAAGTGACTGTACTTGTGCAAGTGTAGCGTATCCAGTTAAGTCTACGGTTGCTATTTCTGCCCGTGTTGTGCGAACAAACAAGTTTTTTCTAGCATCAAATGCCAGCATGTCGCCCTCAACAAATTTAATACTAGTATCAATAATACTATTGCCAGTATTACTATTATACGCCTTAATTGCCAATTTTTACTACCCCCATTAAATCATTAATACTACTTTGTCAACTAATCCATGAACTGATGGGTTATAGTTTTGATCTATTAAGTAGCTTCTATCGACAACAGTCCTAATATAAACGAAGTTTCCAATAAAACTTGTACCAAGTGTTTCTGATTCATTGTCCCACTCAATATGTGCCGTGTCTTGCTGTAATTGAATAAAGAACCAATCTTCTTCTGTAGGATTTTCTAACAGTGTTGCCTGTAAGTAAATACGGCCAGTGAAGTTTGTTACGTGGAAACTTACCGTGTGTAAACCATCCGCAAAGCCATAAAAGCCGTCACCGCGAGCTTTATCTCCAGTGTACGACATTTGCGTTTGATTTGATAATATTATTGTGCTGCTTGCCATGTCTTGTTATCCGTTGTTATCCATAGTCTCAATTTCAACCAGTGAACCTTCATCAGCTAGAGTTTTAATAACTTCTTCTAGCTGTGCTAATGCGTCCGCATCTAAGGCTGGACGACTAGTATCTGAATCTTTTACTAGCTTACTAACTTTAACAACGATAATAGACTCGTTAATTTTTGCCATTTGTGAGCTCTCCTTTAATAATAGTATTTATTAAAAAAGCTCAGTCTAAACTGTCTAGTGTTATTGCACGTGTTACTTTAATGCTGAGTGTGTTACTGAACGCCATTTTAAACAACATAATAGCTGCCTCGTTATTAGTGTAGATATAAGGTATGGTAGTCATACGGCGTCCAGTGTATCTATAATTATAATATCCCCCAGCGCGGCGCAGTATTTTGTTATCAGTGGTATCAAATTGATCCATTGCCCAGTCATAGGCTGCAATCATTTCCTCATCAGTGGTATTACTACGCCACGGACGCGATGCATTTATTCTAAATTTATACTTTCCATGATACAGTTGTTTTCTGAATTCACTTTTGTCATCTAAATTTTGAATAATCTTGGCATGGTCTGCGTTAATTGGTGAAATAATACTTTCAATAGGATATCCGCTTTGGTATACAATCCAATCTACAAACCCGCGGTGACTTGTATAAACTGTTAGCCTGTAGTGAAACTTTATATCATCGCTTTGCTGTGTATGAGAAAAATTTAAGTTCATAAGACGGCGTGTTCTATGACTAATATCATCACTTGCTTTGCGATTTGGAATAATATAGTGTTGTAAATTTACATAGTTATATTGAGTGTACGGTCCAATAGTAATCGCACACTCATATTTTCCGTAATATAGTTTATTACTTTGCACCCATTTAGGATGTTGGGTCAGGTCTTGCATCAATTAAAGCCTCTGGTTTTCTATCACTCTTCACAGTGATAATAGTCTGGGTGCCATCCCAGTTTACAGTAAACTTTGAATTATGGATTTCTCCATGCTCCATCATAAACTTGGCCAGTGGTAGTTTAACTTTCTCGTTAATTAGTCGTGCTAGTGGGCGAGCGCCCATTGCTGGATCAAAGCCTTCTTTTTCCAAATAGTCTTTCAAATCCTGCGTCCAGGTTAGTTCAATATTACGGCCTGCTGTCAAGCCTTCAATTTGACCCAAGAACTTAACAACGATACGTTGCATATTCTCTGGCCGTAGTGCATTAAAGCGAACAATAGCATCCAAACGGTTGCGGAATTCAGGAGCAAAGAAGTTGTTGATTGCATCGTCAACTGCTTTAGAGTTGTATGTCTTGTCGCTAAATCCAATAGATTTAGTTGCGCCTTCACGAGCGCCAAGGTTACTGGTCATTATAATGATAGCGTTCTTGGCACTTACTTTTTTACCTGTGCTGCTGGTAATAACACCCTCATCAAGTAGTGACAGTAGAACAGTCATAATGTCTGGGTGTGCTTTTTCAACTTCGTCTAGTAGCAACACACAGTTTGGACTATCTTCAAGGTTGCTGATAAGCAAACCATCGCCAGCTTTGCCGTCACCATGTCCTACATATCCTGGAGGGCTACCAATAAGTTTACTTACAGTGTGACGCTCCTGATATTCAGCCATGTCGTAACGCACAAGTTTCATACCCATAGCTTGTGCCAAACGTTTTGCGAGTTCTGTTTTACCAACACCAGTAGGTCCAGTAAACAAGAATGAGCCAACTGGCTTAGTAGGATCTTTTAGTCCTGCCATGCTAACAGTAATAGCATCACATACACGAATAATAGCTGCATCTTGACCAAACACTGTGCCTTTGAGATAGTCCTCAACGTGTCCGTGCTTATTAATGGTATGCTCCTCAGTTTGGTTACCCAAATGCTCTGCTGGAATACCAACTGTACGTGCTACTTCATTACGAATTTCTGTAGCACTAATAATTGATACTTGTTGATCACTTGGTAGAATCTTATTATACGCACACGCACGGTCAATGATATCAAATGCTTTGTCTGGTAGTTTTTTGTTAAACACATATTCAGCGGTCAGGTCAACTGCCAAGTCACATGCTTCAGGATCAATATCAAATCCATGGTGTACTTCGTAACTCACAATAGTATTACGTAGGATTTCTTTTGCTTCTTCTACACTTGGTTCACCAACGTTGATTTTAGTAAAGCGGCGGGCAAGTGCGCTTTCCTTCTCAAAAATCTTACGGAATTCTTCATCTGTAGTTGCACCGATTACTTTTAGTGTGCCGCCGCTTAGTGCTGGTTTAATCATGTTGCCAGCGTCCATGGCGCCGCCACCAGTACTACCGGCACCGATAACCATATGGATTTCGTCAATAAACAGGATCACATCGTCAACTAGTTCAAGTGCCTCGACCAAGTTCTTCATACGTTCTTCAAAGTCACCACGATATTTTGTTCCAGCAACTAGCTTTCCCATATCTAGTGATAGTACAGTATACTTTTCCATTACTCCTGGAACATTGCCTTCAACGATAAGTTTAGCAAGTCCCTCGACAATAGCAGTTTTACCTACCCCACTTGGGCCGACAAGGATAGCGTTGGATTTTTTCTTACGGGAAAGTGTTTGTACAAGATCACGTAGTTCTTCACGACGACCAACAACATCGTCGTATTCAGGACTTACTTGATTCATGTTAACTGTGAATTGTGATAGTACGTCCCAGGCTTGACTTGTTTTGTTTGTATTACGAGCACGTTGCCGTTGCTTATTGTTTGAAACTACTTTTCGGTATTCCGGAGGCCCAAACTCGTCTTGTTCCTCACGCTCTTCGTCAGTCAACTGACTCATACGATCTTCAAACTCCATCTGCTGCGGTAGATGAACATCGCGCAACCAGTCAATAATTGAGATACGATCAAGTCCCATTTCGGCACTGAAAAGACTTGCTGCGCTGTTATCTTCACTCAAAATACTTTGTAGCAAATCTATCTGATTGATAGCTTGTTTACCTTGAAATAGTGCTTGTGTTAACGCACGATTAAATACACGCTCAAGCATCTGTGTTTTACGCGGCTGAATCTCTTCATCAGGAGCGCCTTCTAGTTCAGTACAATCTTGCTTCAAATACTCTAGAAGAGATTCCTGAATACCCACACAATCTGCTTGAACTTCATAGCACATAGCACGTACTGAAACATCGTCCATGACAACGATTGTCAAGTGTTCGATTGTTACGTATTGGTGACGTAGTTTTTTAGCCAAGTTGATTGACTGTAGGACAATATTTTCAATTTCTGACATTCTTTAGCCTTGTAATAAACTCTTCTATTTTATCGTTTGTATCTAGTATTGGTACTCTTAACCGTAAATGTATGTTGAGATTACCGCGTTTGTTTGTTCTTCTATTATACATGCCTTGCTCCGGTATTGTCAAGATATATCCAGTGGTTGCTCCAGCTGGTATGGATATTTCCAATAGTTCATCCGTGGGACCTACTATACTTATGTTTCTACCCAGCATGGCTTCAATTAAATCTAATTCATATTCCATTATAAGACTAAATCCGTGTCTTGTAAAGTCTTTATGTGCTTGTTCTTTAATATTTAATATAAAATTTTGACTGTCGCCACGGACTTTTATCTTCTCGTTAACTTGTGCACCTGGACGTATTTTTACTTTAAGTAGCACTCCGTCTACATCAACATAGTCGTTAACGCCTTCTATTTGCTGTTTTAGTGTTAGCTTTAGATTCACTAGTTTTGTTTCAGGGGCTTTAACAATAGGCACCATCTGATTATTTTTTAACTTGTTGTAGGCTGCGTTTATAATTTTAAATGTTTCCAAATCACCACTATCTCTGTCAGGGTGGTATTTCATTGCGAGACGCTTAAACGCTTCGCGGATTTCTTCCTGTGAAGCGTTTTCTGATATTCCTAAAATATCCCAGGGATTACGATTACGGCTGTGCTTCATAGTATCGTTGGTAGGCTGCTATTATTGCTCTTTGTTGTTGAACTAATTTTAGCAAGTCTGCCATATTTAATGATAGACGTTCATAACCATCGCTGGTTAATGCTATCAATACTATGTGCTGTCCGGAGTCTTCTAAATCTTTAAATACTTGTTCTATGTTGTCTGGGGTAACAACAATCCATTCTACAGTTCTAGAGTTAAATTCATCAACAGGTGGCAGAACTATCACAGGCTTTTCAATTGGTCGCTGATCAACAACTATTGGCTCAACAGGTTTACTGCACGCCGTTAGTGTTAGTGCTGCTACTAATGCTATCGCAATTTTTGTATAAGTCACTGTCAGTCTCCACATTAGCGCCTGAAATTTGTTCAAAACACTTAAACACATCTTGTGTCGCTGTATTTACTATCGTTTGAACAAGCCCTGGTCTTGCCGCTGCCAGTGCGCCAAAATCACGCTGTTGCCCAGCACTTGTCTCGTTAAATCTTCTCTCTAGGTCTTGCACCGTTCTACGACTATCAGCAAATTGCTGATTTAATGTACGAACAGTTGTTTGCATTACTTGTATATTTTGTTGTAGTGCCGCAGTTGCCGCTCGTTGTGTTTCTAATGCGATTTCAAGACGTGCTTGGTTAGCTGCATACTGTGCTAGTTTTGCTTGGGTATCATTATAATAGTAATATGCAGCATAGGACGCTGCACCCAATAATGCCAGCATTATCAGGTATATTTTAATTCTGTTAAAGAATCCTATTAATAAACCCATTACTTGAACCTGTATGTAATTCTACCCTTATTAAGATCATATGGTGTCATTTCTACTTCTACCATATCACCGAGTAATATGTTAATATTGAATCTACGGATCTTGCCGCTAATAATGCCAATTACTACATGCTTGTTCTCAAGCTCTACTTTAAACATGGCATTAGGCAAACATTCAATAATTTTGCCTTTAAATTTAATTCCGTCTTCTTTAGCCATTAATATTTGTTCAAAAACTTTATACGTTCACTGATAGCCGCAGCATCTTTATTATGACGCTTGACATATTCATAGCTATCAGATACTACGCTGGTATTAAACGCTTCAGCACTCCACAATTGCGGAGACTTATTCTCGTAACTAATAAAAGTCCATTCGTTGATTTCATTGTCTACTTGCTTGATGTCCTCTAGCATACGATCTAGGTTACTGAATAATTTGCTGTCGCGTTTAAACTCTATAAACACTGTGTAAAGACCCTTGTCGTTAGGGCCTGGGGAAATATCTACATCCATTGCTTCTGGAAAGCCTGTTTCCAAAAAATGACTTAGATCCTGTGCTGGATAGATGCCGTTAATTTTTACTGCAACTACGACTGCCTTATCGTCATCTGCAACTTTGCTCTTGTATTGATCAATACTGATTACTGGATCAATAAGTGCTTTTAGATCGTTTGACTGAATTGCCTCGTCTAGTTTTTTATTATTCTGCTCTGATTGCATCTTCATCACCCAATCCATCATCATATGCGTTTTCTACCGCATCAGAATCAATATTCATATCGTCTGTTTGTTTCTTAGCTGTTACTAAATCATCCATTGGACCACGTGGTAGTTCGATTGTGACTAGCCAGACTGGACGTTCAATTTTCTTAGCACGTGGTTTACCTGGACGCAAGCCATCGCCACCATCTACAATATCACGATCTTCTGGATCAACCAGCTTTGCTGCGGTTACTAGCTTGTCTTTAGCATAATATACTTTGCCACCAAAATCAATGATACGTTCAGCACCACTTGGGTCTGGCATTAACTTATATGGATACATTATTGTTACTGTAACCCAGTAACGTTCAATGCGTGGGCCTTCAACAACCTCACCTTCAATCCAGTTCTTGTAAGCATACACATTTAGCCGCTCAAGAACATTGTCAATCTGCATTAGTGTCTCTAATGCGCTGTTGCTATTAATATTATTGTCAAGTTGACTAACGATATCTGTTTGATCCATGAATATATTTCCTCTGTAATACTATTTATGCTTTTTACTTTTCTGTAGTGTTAATTTCAAATTTTAAGGTGTTAAATACATGTGCGGGTAGCTCAGTAGGGTTATTAACTTAATAGGAGTTAACATGGCTAAAAGAGCTCGTAGAACAAAAAACCAAGAACACCAGGAAGAAGGTGTGATCCAACTTAATGGTATGAAACGCCGTCAGCGTTATGTTACCATGATTCCAAAAAATCTCCGCCAAGAAGATTATATTGAAATGCTGGACGATGATCACAAGTATATTGTATTTGCGATGGGACCAGCAGGCACAGGTAAGACACTGTTAGCAGTGCTTGCAGCAATTCGTGCCCTAAAGAATGGCAAGATCGAAAAGATAGTTGTCACCCGTCCTGCGGTAAGTGTTGACGAACAACACGGGTTCCTTCCAGGTACATTGGAAGAAAAAATGGCTCCATGGACACGACCAATCTTTGACGTATTCCAAGAATATTTCACTCCACTACAGATTGAAAGTATGCTTGCTGACAACATCATTGAGATTGCACCATTGGCTTATATGCGTGGTCGCACATTTAAGAACGCATTTATTATTGCGGACGAAATGCAAAACGCAACACCCTCACAGATGAAGATGTTGCTAACACGTATTGGTACAGGTAGTAGAATCGTTGTTACTGGTGACCTAGCTCAACATGATAGGGGATATGAACAAAACGGTCTCAAGGATTTTATCGCGAGACTAAAACAACGCCAAAATAAAATGTTTGGTATTGTGGAATTCCAACGTGAAGACGTGGAAAGACACGAAGCAGTCACCGCTGTACTGCACATTTACGGCGACGAAGATTAATTATAACTAACCAAGGACAACTTTGGTAATTTCAGCCCAGTCGGCTACCCGCACAACATCTTCGTTAACGTAATCTGCATTGTGAGCGTGAGAAATAAGCAAGCTCTTGAGGCCAAACTTTGTGCCGCAAGCCGCGTTTTCTGGCTTATCTTCAATCCAAAATAGTTCGGACCCAGTGTACCGTACCAGTACTTCGTCTTTATCAGCGCCAGTGTCCAAGCAAATTAGCTCAGTGAACACACCCTTCCCAAAAACATCTTCCAAGTTCTTCATCCGCAGTTTGGCAGCATTGGGATCCAAACTTAGCGAAGTAATACACACAAACTTGTATCCTGCTTCAACCAGCGTTGCAACACCACTACGAGCATCACGGAATGCAGGAAGGAAAGCCATCCAAGCACTTTCGTTAAATTCACGAACGTGATCTTTAGCCTCTGCTTTGGGCATTCCATAAGCAACACTCAAGTCATATACAGCGTCAACAACTTTGTCGTAGCCTTTAGCCCGCATCCAATCGTGAAACGCAGCCTCCCAGTCTAGCAGCACACCGTCGCAGTCTGTGAGGATAATCTTGTCAGTCATCATATTTTCTTTCTCTGTTACAATACTAATATAAGCAATATGTCTTGGTTTGTCAAGAACTTTTTAGAAAAAAATGTCATTATTTTTGGGGGTGGCCGTCACCTTTCATTTGGTCTCCGAATTTTTTCTAAATAAAATACATCTTTTGTTGGATAGGTGTCTCGTGCTAATTCTGGATAATGGTTTGGGGTAAGTATGTATTCCCAATTGCTATGACTTTGGAATGAGGGAGACATACGCTGTATCATGCCATTGTTACGTTCTAACAGTTCCATAAAATAATCCACTCCTTTTTCATGCAAAAGAGTGACAAATTTATTATTGAAAATCATAATTACGTCATTCATTACCCCAAATTGATTTACAGGATAGAACACTGCTGGTTGATGATCTCTAGATAAAAACTTATTGATACCGTTTTCTAATTTAGCAATCGAAGTTTCTTCATGTACATCAGGAGTAAGGTATGAGTCCCACCTTGCTTTTATATATAAATCATAAGTTTTATCAGGTATAAGCAAAGACTTTAGACCGCTGACATGCTGTCCTATTGCATGTTTTGTACTATTAAAAATGTTATCAAAATTTAACGGAGAATGTATATCTTCTCTAGTTAAATATCCCCTCAAAAATGGTTTACCCAATACCCAATCATTAATAACTTCTTTTACTGGATCTATTTGTATACTTTTAAAATCTAACCCCCTGGGAATTTCATTGTCATCCCAGGTATGTCCATAGAAATCTACATCTATACAAGATTCTAATTGTTTAAGATCGTACACGAACTGACGCCAAGACTCAGCATTACCTTCGTTGAAAGTACGTACTTCTGAACTAAAGCATACTGCTATTCTTATTTGTTTTTTTAACATTGGCGTGATGTTTCCTCAGGCTTCCGAGTGCAGTGCTAACGATACTTGGGTACTCGCCTACGAAGCTACCTGCTTTTAACATGTCTGTATTTAGTAAGTGCTTGTGTTGGTGTGCCAAGTCATCCAATACTTCTAGTATAGTTTTAGCCAAGTTGTCATAGAACGCATCACTAAAAATAGGATCATCTTCTACATAATAAGCATATGATGCCATAAGATAATATGGCACCATCATGTTTATATTCTTAGAGAATAACTCTGCTGCGTAATCGTCTAAGATCATCTACGCATAGCTGCTATTTCTTTGGCATCTTCTTTGCGATCTGCAAACACTGGAACCATGTTAGATTTGTGCATAGTGGCCACACCCAACAGTTTACGTTCACCAGTGTATTTTACTTGTTCACGTGCAGGACCATGACATGCAACGCGATTGCTCAGTGCAGCGGTTGCTTGATGTTCACGATAGTCTGGGATTTCATTTAGCCCAATACGTTTACCCCACTTATCATACAGTGCGTCTTTGTTCTTACCAACGCCCATGCTTTCTAGCCAGGCTTCGTGATCCGCCTGTGCCTTTGCTAGACGTTTGCTTTTGCTTTTCTTTTGCTTGCCGTTATATCGTGTAGTGGTGATATGGGCTTTTTCTAGATGCATAGTCATGATAAACCACCTTTGTTGTATACGCTTCACTATAGCATATTTCAAGGGTGTCTGTCAACTAGTTTAGTTAACGGCCAGTGCCATTAATATAACTGATCTATATCCTTCCAGTCTCCAGCAACATAGTTAATAATAACACTACGGCGAGTATCGTCAACCATATTTTTTTCAACGCCGTGTAATACATTCCCATATGCCCAAGTTAACCAGCCAGTGTTGTGCTTAAACAAATTAGTATGTACTAGTTCGCCTGTATCACGGTCGTAAAAACTAGTACCCCAGTTATCACTTCCGCCGCCTAAGTATATTTGTAATGTAATAAGTTTTTCAGGAATATCAATATGACGGTCTAGATAAAACCCAGGACCATCTTGACATAGTTCGACACGTAACCTGCCAGCACTACAATCAACACCAGTCAAATTAGTAAAAAACTGTCTGGCGTGATCAGTATCCCAATCACTAAAGAATGCTGCTAGTTCTGGAGTTTCTTCGCGATTAGCAAATGTGCGTACTTCGTTTGTACATGCACGTCTACCATCGTAATTAATAATGTAAGGTTCTGGAAAGAATTCCATTAAGTCAGTTATAAAATTATATGTAAATGCATGGCTTACACTCACCCAGTCTCCCGGATAAGTGTGCCGTTTATATTCAATTAGCATTATTTGTTAATCCTGCTGTCTGCTATTTTGTTTCCTAGGAAACGACTATGTACCCACATTTGTTGTCCTGTCATATTTTCAACAAACCACCATTCACCTTGCTTACTGATGATGTCAAGTTCAGTACCTTTTGGTAATTGCATTACAACACTGTAGTTTGTGCCGGGACCACTGCGTCCATTTAAATAATCATTCACTTTAGCAACATACCATGTAAATGAAATGTTGTCATCTGCTCTGCTATTATTGAGCTGATCGTAAATTCTATGGTTCATCGCTGGGCCCGGATCCGTCTTACGTCCCGGTGAAATCATGTCGTGCCCGACAACTTCTACAATATTAAAACGGTCCACAATAACTTTACCAAGTGTTAACAATACTTCGTTTTGTTCTGGAGTAAACATCTCCCATCCATATACTGGCCCGCTTGGATTGTTTTGGTGCGGTGCTTCAATAACATTGTCAGCTGGCCAAGTCGCTCCCCACCAAGTTTTATAACCACCTTTGGTAATAGTTAGTGGACCAGGATTGCAAACTTCAATACCAATACTACAATCATTTAGATTGTTAACACCTGCCCATGTGCTTTTACCGGCATGCCATGCCTTGGTTTCTAAACTTACGCTCTGAGTTAACGTACCGTCACGACTTAAATTCAAGTGTGCGCTTACTTTGGCTTCTGGCTTTTGGAAATATGCTGCTGTACCGTGAGCGTCTGTTGCGCCAGCAGTGTAGTGTATAACCAAAAATTTTGGACGCATTAGTCCGCCTTGATTTGGTGTTGGGAAAAAGTCTACTTGTTTCCAGGTACCAGGGGTCCTTGCTTCAAAAACTAGGCCCTCTTCGATTTTATAATCGGTCATTTATTGATTTCTCTCTTTAATAGAGTCCAAGCACCATAAGCAATTGCAATATATGCTGCCCATTGCGCTAGTGGTGCTAGTACCAAATATGCTACGCCAACACCAATAAGAACTGCACCGTCCCACGTTGTACGTTCTGTCCATAGTCCAGCAAGTTGTTCTTTAAGATAAGCAAAAATAAAATTAAAGTCCATTTAATAGATCTCCTCTGTTGTCAATATTTATATATTGATATTATTGGCAAGTCAATAAAAAGGGAGGCTAACAGTTGCCCCCCGCGGGCTTATTAAGTAGCCACCCTAATCCTAATCGTAGTGTCCACGAAGTATTTATTGTAACCTTGGAGATGGGGTGGGAATCGAACCCAACTTAAACACTCTGTTTTATCCGCCTGCCCGTGGATTTTAACAAAACAGCATAGCACACCATGCCAGCCCATCAAACTTATTTAGTTAAAAGATTATGATTAGAAAAAGGATAATGAAAACCCAAAACCAAAATTTATTACCTTCTTCTTGGCATACTCTACAGGGTTTATTACCTTTATAATTGTGTTTACGACAAGCCATATCTTTTCCTTTTGTATTAACCTTGTTACGGGCGGCATCTGCACAGCCTGAGAAAGCATTTAACGGTTTTACCAGCAGCCTTAGGGGGTCCTACACATTGCGTTGCATCGCGGTCCTAGTCGGGTCCATTTTTACGCCTGTTGTGACAAAATCTCCATTGTAATTGTCACCCCGTAACAAAGTTAATTTATGGCGGGCGGTGTGGGATTCGAACCCACGAGACGCTCATCACGTCTGACGGTTTAGTAGACCGCTCCATTCGGCCGCTCTGGCAACCGCCCGTATCCGTATTTTGGTAGGCCCGGAGGCGAACCTTTATTCAAACCGTAACAGATAAATAACATTACTATGAAATGTATTACCTGTCAACAAGAAACTTCTAATCCTAAGTTTTGCTCTAGATCATGTGCTGCAACATATAACAACACCGGTGTTCGCAGACATGGTGAGGAACCTGGTAATTGCATTTATTGCGGGCAAAAGAAGTCAGGATCAGATAGAAAGTATTGTAGCCAATTGTGTTCTAGTAATGCAAAGCTAATTTCACCTGAACAAAAACGAGCGTCAAATGCTGCTAGACAAAGCAAATACAGAGCAAAGAAGTATCGTGTATTAGCAGAAAATGCTGATATACAAAAAATCAAAGCAATATACTCAAACTGTCCTCACGATCATGAAGTGGATCATATTATTCCTCTTAGTAAGGGAGGAACCCATCATGAAGACAATTTACAATATCTTCCTAAATTAGTAAATAGACAAAAAGGCAATCGTCTACTTTAGTAGTTAAATGGTGCTAGTGGCCGGAATCGAACCGACTTGCCTTACGGAAAGCGTTATGAGCGCTCAGGATCCCCATTCTCCATCACTAGCATTCTAACCAATTAAGCTACAGGCCTGTATTTTTTTCTATTCTGTATAAATACTTATAACTAATTTAGCAGCAGGTGTCAACTAAAAAATGCAAGCATATGTATATTCAATATACGATACTGTTAGTGACAAGTATTACTACGGTGTTAGAAAATCTACGAAATTTGATCTATTTGAAACTTACTTTACTTCTTCAAAAATAATTAAACGTCTTATAATAGAGTCAGGCACTGACAGATTTATTATTAAAAAACGCAAGGTATTCAATTCGTATGAAGAAGCAAGAATATACGAAACAAAATTCCTTAAAAAAGTAGATGTAGTTCATAATGACCGTTTTTATAACCAGGCTGTTTCATCTCCTCGTCTTTGCAAAAAAGATAGCAACGCTAACCTTATTAGAAGAGAAAAAATCTCTAAGACAATGCAAGAACGTTGGAATGACGATGACTACAAATATAATCACCCATTTTTTAATATTACATCCGAGGAAGCATCTGCTAGAGGAAAAGCAGGGGCATTGGCAAGAGCAGAAAAATATAAAAATGGGGAACTTACAAAGAAAAATACTCCTAAAACTTATACATCAGTGACTATACATAAAAACGGAATTACTAAAGATATTAAACGCAACCAAGTTCCTGCATACAGGAAGTATGGTTGGGAAATTTGGTAGTCCCACCCGGATTCGAACCGGGGACGCTCTCTAATCTGGAGACGATGCAGGGTATAAGCCTGGTGTTTTACCGCTAAACTATAGGACTGTTATTTTGGTACGGGCGGTGGGATTCGAACCCACAACGTTTCTAATGTGACAGATTTTAAGTCTCACTTCCATTAAAACTCTTTTGGCGACCCCTGAAGGACTCGAACCCTCGGCCTAGTGATTAGAAGTCACTTGCTCTATCCAGCTGAGCTAAGGAGTCAGCAAAAAAGTTTTGGTACTCGCAGCCGGACTCGAACCGGCACGCCTTGTGGGCAACAGATTTTAAGTCTGGTGTGTCTACCATTCCACCATGCGAGCTCTGTTTATGTTATACTTTGAAAATGTTTGAGGAGTTCCACTTTTCTTCCAGCTTTTCACGATCTGAATTATCGCTGGCTTTAAGTGCGTTTATAAGTGCATTGAGATCACCGTTGTCGATGTCCTGTATTCGCTTCTGCACTCTTGTCAACACGTTCTTAATACGTGGGTCGGTAGTGCGATTTAGTTCTTCCTGGATAACGTTGTTAACTTGTGTACCGCTAATCATTGTCTTCTACTCCAACTTATGTATTCAATATAGCGTTTATTGCCTTCTATGTCAATAACTTTTTTTCGATTTTTTTAATTAATTTAACGTTCTTTCTACTGGGTACATGGGTGTTATTTCATCCATGTGTGCGACTACATACTGCAAGGTGTGTATTATCTCCTCGTTTGATATTACACCTCTATATACGCCTATACTAAACTTTAACAATATACTAGCAATTGCAATAGAGTGTTCTTCCGTAGAATCCAATTCTTCAATCTTCGCACGGATAACTCTAGTAAGTTCTCTCATAGTATCGTCTTTTTCTTCAGTTGTCAATCGTTTATTATAGTTGTACATAATATTATTTATCCAAAGAATAAGGGGGCAAGTTGCCCTGCCCCCTGGTGCCTGTGTTTTTTATTTTAAATTAGAAACTAAATGCAATGCCAGCCGCTGGGGTGACGTCTTTAGTGTCTACGTTGTAGTTTGCTTCTGCGTATACAGTTGCACCGCCAATGGTTGTTTTATAACCAGCGCCAACGTTCTGGAATGCATCATCCTGATCGCCGTTTACGTATGCTGAAACACCATAGTCAGCAAATGTGTATCCTGCTTCGTAAGCAAGGATGTCACCATATGTTGCCGCTAGACTTACGTCTGCGATCGCATATGCAGCACCGAAAGTTGCATCTTCAGTGTTAAGGTTATAGTCAACAACAACAGTTACACCAGCAAATACGCCAGCTGCCTGTACATTTGCTACATCAGTTACGTCTGTAGCTGCATCAGTTAGACCAACTAGAACCTGTACGCCGCCAAAGCCAGCAGTTAGACTGGTTGCTGCCTCTGCTGGGTTGGCAAGAGTATCGCCGCCAACTTTTTCAAGGCCGGCGCCAAGTTGGAAGAGGTCTTTTTGGTCACCATATGAAAGTGCTACGCCACCAAGAGTGGTGCCAACTTTCCAACGATCAACATATACGTTGTCATTGCCGTCTACTTTAAGTCCAACTGAAACGTTGCCTACAGACGCGGCTGCGCCAAATGATAGTGATGGGGTAGCGGCTACTGTGCCGTTAGTTTCTGTGAAGTCAACTGCTACTTTGCCTGAAAGATCAGCAGCTTGAGCAGCACCAGCAAATGCGATTACTGATGCGGTAATTAATAGTTTACGCATAAAAATTCCTTTTCGTTTTTCATGATATATTTGCGCTGGACAACTCTGTCTCTGGCGCAACTAGTATATTTATTGACATTAACATATATTTTAATGTCTGTCAAGAATGTAGCACACTGATATTTAAACAGTGTGCTACTTTTGCAACAAATCGTGGGGGTTACGCTTTGTTGGTTTTGCCGTTTACAAACTCATAAAACTTGTTTGCGGCTTCTAGTACTTTTTCAGCACCTGGCACCTGTGGCATTTCTACCTTGGTAACAACTTCCCCGTCCTCTTTAGTAACAGCTAATTCATAACCAGCCCATTTGGCATGATAATCTTGCCACGCTTGGTTCTGAGCCATTTCTAATACTTTGGTACGAATCTCATAGCCATTTTTGTTTGGCTTAACGGTTGGCATTGCTGATTTCATCATAGCCGCCATCTGCTCTAGCATTTTTGTTGGATCTGTCCATTCATTTGACATTTTATTTCTCCGTATGTATGTGTTAAATCCAGTTCTAATAAACTGGTAAAAATATACCTTACGTATACTCTTAGCAGTTTACTTAGTTAGTAAACTGTTGGATTAATGGCAATGCTGCATTAGCTAGGCCAATTAATACAATTAGTGAGATTATTCCAAATGCTGCCCAGTTTTTGGTTTTACTCTGGCTACTCATTTTCATTGCAATAATTTCATTACCTAAAATTCGTAGACTAATCTCAAAATTATCTGCTTCTGGTTTTGTTTCTTCTGTCATGTTTTTTTCCTAAAGTGGGCCCGTTCTGTTGCTACGTGGAACCCATACGCCGCATACCTAATTAGGCTGCAATTGCCATTGCTGGCGCACGATTGTCATTTGCAATTGTGAATTTTGACCGAATAACGTAGGTCACCACGGTAAACTCCACTTCACTTTCACACCTGTCGATCCTAGTTCAGCCCCATCAAAGATACACTGCCAACCTCAAATAGGAGATTTCGTTGGCCATGCCCAGAACAATGTTCCTTTTTAAACAGTGTATCTGTGGTGGAGCTGTCGGGTACTGCCCCCGAGTCCAGAATGTGTCCACGTTGCTTCAACGTTTACAATAATATTTATACACTACCATTTACCGATTGTCAACACGTTTTTTTGACTGTTTACAGCGTCAAGCAGCCTGCGTATTTTTGTTGAATCCTCTGGATATTTCTTGTGAAGTTCCACGTGTAGTAGATCCTCCAGATATTTCAAATCTTCTAGGCTCAGTTCTTTGATTTTGCTGGCTACCATATTTTTTCTCCCAGGCCTCTTCGAAACCTTCCGTGTGGACATAACTTTCACTATTATACCACATGCGCTTAAAGTATCCATCATAACATTCCACTATGACAGCATCAGTTGTGTTGAAATGCCCTTTAACCATCCAAAACAGTCTACAGGCTTCTTTGAAATCTATATTGCTCATATATTTATTTACTGTAGTGTTAATATGTTGGCGTTAACTTGCAGTTAAATCTGCTAAATACTACAAAGCGGAGAACAATAATGGCAAACTTAGTTAAAGCATCACGCATTGCATTTGCAAGCCAATATGCATATGTGTTAAAAGCACAAAACTTTCACTGGAATGTTGAAGGTCAAAACTTTAGTGACTTCCATGAGCTGTTTGGCAGCATATATCAAGATGCTGAGGGCAGTATTGATGACTTTGCTGAGAATATACGTAAACTAGGAGCATATGCCCCAGCAGGGTTTAGTATGTTGGGAAGTCTATCTACTATTGATGAAATTTCTGATATACCAGACGCAATGACAATGGTTGGAATACTAGCAGAAGACAGTATTAAAATGGCAGAACTGTGTGCTATGGTTTACGAAGTTGCAGAAGCACAACGTGAGTTTGGTTTTGCTAATTTCCTAGCAGATCGTCAAGATGCATTTAAAAAACATGCGTGGATGTTAAATTCAATATTGAAGTAACAGAAAACGGGCGCTCGTAGCGCCCGTTAGTTTTTTAGACAGGTAAGTAGGAATTACTTACGGTTCCAAATTTCATAAAGAACCCAAACAGCAATCAGGCCAACTACGCCTTGTGAGCCAAGTGCAGCAATGATACCGCTTACGTTTTCAATAACGCCAGAGCCTGCAAGGAACGGAACGTTAAGTCCAAGTACTTCTAGTACGATCATAAGTGCAGCAACGCTTACACCAACTTCAGCTAGGGCGCCTGCCCAGGCTTTTACTTTGTTTAGAATGTCCATAAAAATCTCCCTATATGGATATATTTTTGCTGATAAAAAATACATATTTTTATACTAGCTATACACTGTTATACACGAAAAAGTTACCGCTGTCAAGCATTTTTTATAAATATTTTTATAGATGTTGGAGGATAATTATGAAACTACCTGTTATACCATTCATTTTTGACTGGAATCATACAAAAAACGTAAAAGAAACTTATTGGGAACATTTCACTTGGTGCATGTATAGCACAATGATGTTTGCCATCATTCTACCAGTTGGCTTTATACACGGGATATTTCCGTTCTTACTGCCAGAAGCACCAGACGCATTAGTTGTTAAATGGACACGTAAATTCCGTGAGCGTAGACAACGCACAGGCCAAGCTGGATCGAGACCAGAATAAGTTAAGCAGTTTTGCGGTTGGACTTTGTTTTTTTAAGTGGCTTTTCAGTAATCTGCCCACGTGCCACTTTATCATGCCAATTGTATCGTTTTAAAAGAGGATCAGTAGCCGCCACTACTTGGCTATCATTCCAATTAAATTTACGTTTTAAATCACTGTACAATTTATCTTTATCCGTATATGCATCCATCATGTTTACGATGATGGCATCTATCTGTAACCAATTATAGTCCATATTTTCCTCTGCTAAATATTATTGATGTGATAATAAAAACTCTATAGAATTTACATAACTACTTATTATCACGCACCCATGCGTAAAAGGAAATAACATGGACTATTCCAGAGTTGATGCAGGATTTGAAATAGCGCCAACCACATACTGCCAAGCAAGGTGCTATGCATGTCAAAGATGTGAGTCAAACTGGTCAGGCAAAGTTAGAGCTGATTTAAAACTAACACATATGGAGCATACACTATTTGAAAGTATTGTCAATCAAATAGCTAACACATATCCCACGAATAATATATCACACATAAGACTGTGCGGCGAATCAGGTGATCCAATGATGCATCCAGAAATAGAACAGTTTATCACAACTGTATTATCAAGATATACTCGTGTTGGTATTCAGACCAATGGAGGGCTGAGAAAGCCAGAATGGTATGCGAAAATTGGAGAACTTTATAAAAATAGAGTCACTATTATATTTGGAATAGACGGAACAGACCATGACACTAATTGGAAATATCGAGAGGGAGTTGATTGGAATCGTGCAATGGATAACATGATTTCATTCAATACAGCGGGCGGTACGTGTGTATGGCAGTTTATAATCTTTCCATGGAACATACATCAAATTGACGAAGCAATGAAAATAGCAAGAGAAACCAATATCGATTTGCGTTTTATTGTTAATGGCAAGGACGGTCCAGGAGTAATAGATGATGAAACTAGGGACCAAGTAATGCAAAAAATAGCAGATTTAGGATATATTGTATTATGAATTGCCCAGTAGATTGTTCCAACGTAAGACATAATGATGATGGATCAGTAACCAGAGAATGGACCATAGATGTAGAGGGCAGGGTTTGGCCATGCTGCCTTTATGCAAATATTTGGGGTGATACAAGAACAGACCCTATTGATCAATTGAGAAAAGTACAAGATACTACGTTTGTAAATTTATTTAAATTAGATCCCAATTGGAATAACTTAAAACACTACACACTTGAGGAAATAACAGCCAATGAAGTCTTTTGGACAAAGACATGGTTTCCAGGTTGGGAGAGTGGCGACATGACAAATATATGCCGTATGTGTATGCGTCCAGATACAAAATTATTTAAAAAGAGAGACTAATGCCAAAGAAATTAGAAGAAGATTACTTTTTGGAATTTGCCATATCTAGCTTTTGCCAGGCTAAATGTCCATCATGTAACAGGACAAACCCAGAAACATTAGAACAACAATCATGGTTAACACCAGAACATTTTAATATTGATACATTTAAAAAAATGATGTCGCCTGATTATTGGCGCTCTAGAAAAATAACAAAAATAAAGTTTTGTGGAGAAAATGGTGATCCCATGATGCACCCAAAAATACAAGAATTTATTGATCACAGCTTCCTACTAGGCGCTAGGTCCCTAACCATAGCAACTAACGGCGGACTTAGGACGCCATTATGGTATAAGACAATGGCAGAAAAATATGGCAAACGTTTGGAAATAATATTTGGTATAGATGGGGTAACTGGAGAAGTCAGTAATAAGTATAGAATAGGGGTTGATGCTGCTAGAGCGTATGAAAATATGTTTGCTTTCCATAATGCAGGCGGATATGCTACATGGCAATTTATATTATTCAGTTTCAATTATCATCAATTACCCGAACTTTATGAAATTTGTTCTAAGAATAGAATTGCCCCTTCCATAATATGGAATCAAGGGCATTATGGTTTAATAGACGCAGACATGAAATTAGAAGTGTTAAACAAATATGGCGATGTATTAGATGCATTACGTGAACTGCAAGGAGAAATAGTAGATGAGCTCGCTGAAGATATCAGTTAACGACATTACGTGTGAAGAACGTGGAACAAATTCAGAGGCAGGTATTGATCTTAAATACTATGAAGTTACCACTGATGGTAAAGTTTGGCCTTGTTGTCAATGGGTGGGGCTGCATCTACGCTTTGATATTCCCTCACAGCCTAATTATCGAGCAGCACTTTTAGATGATCCTGAATTTAAAAAACGGTATGATGCTGATCCAGACTGGAACAATGCTAATAAGCACGACATTGCTGACATATTAGATAATGACTTTTTTACAAAATATGTTAATATAGAAGGATGGGGTAGTGATAGTCCTCCCTTTGTCTGTACTCTTTTTTGTAAAAAAGGGGCCAAAGGTATGAAGGGATATCATGCCCTCAAGCAGAGTATGAATAAAGAATGAGAAATTTAAATAACATGAAAATCAACTATGATTTTGCTTTGACTACTTATTGTCAGGCTAGATGTCGCAGTTGTGCAAGAACAGAACAAGATACAGGCAATACCAACAGTTGGCTTGCTACTAAACATATGGATTTGGAAGTTTTTACCCGCATCGTAAGCAACAGTAAAAACATTGCTGAGCGAAACGGTTATATACAGTTTTGTGGAGAACTGGGTGACCCCATGATGCACCCGCAGGTTAGTGATTTTATTGATGTGGCATTGCTGTATGGTAAACGAGTACATATCAATACTAATGGAGGTTTAAGACAGCCAAAATGGTACAAACATTTAGCAGATACTTACAAAGAGAGAATACGTATCAAATTTGGTATAGATGGCACAGACCACGATACCAATTGGTTATACAGAGAAGGTGTTGACTGGAAACGTGCAATGGATAATATGCGGGCATACTTTGGCGCACAGGGCGAAGGTGACTGGCACTTTATTATATTTGATTGGAACTGGCAACAGATACCACTAGCACGTAAAATGGCAGAAGATATTGGGTGTGAAGTTCACTTTAAATTTAACACACGCGAGTACGGAAAAATAACAAAAGAAAATAAAATCATAGCAAAGCAATTATTAGAAGAAGTTGACGGGACGATAGAACCATGAGAAAATGTAAAATAGACTGTACTGTGCATAATATGAATTCACGTGAATTTGAAATTACCAGTGATGGTAAAGTATGGCCCTGTTGTTATTATGCAAATGCCTGGGATGCTCGTTCTGATCCTGAAAGTACTTCAACACAACTATACAATGCAGATCCAGTTATGGTTGCATTGGATAAAGAAGACCCAACTTGGAATCTGTTATCTGAACATGGATTAGATGAAATTGTAGACCATGAAATATACTGGACACATTTGTGGTACCCTGGGTGGGAAAGTGATAATCCTCCACCACTGTGCGTGGAAGAATGCGGCGTATATATCGACGAACTAAGTGGAAAAGAAACCACCAATTCACGGCTTGATTAATGACAACCTTTAGTGTAACTGGACATATAGACAGTCGTGCAGCACAACACAGTGCGGCTGATATCTATAATAGTACGTTGCCAGGATTAGCAACTGTAGAAATCAACATTACAGAATTATGTAACAGAACTTGTAGTTTTTGTCCACGACATGATCCAGAAGTATACCCAAATCAAAAGCTATTCATGAGTTTGGACACTGTGCGTGCATTAACAGAACAATTGCGTGCTGCTGAATGGCGTGGCGATATACACATTACTGGATTTGGCGAACCACATACTCATCCACAATTATTGGAAATAGTAACTGAGCTCAACAAATATGACGGATTGTATATTGAGATTACAAGTAACGGTGATCGTTTAATTGACATAGACTTGGACTATACGCAGAAACTATACGCTGCTGGTCTTGACATGCTCACTATCGACTGTTACGATGGTGAAGAACAATACACTGAGCGTGAGCGTAAAATGCAGATGTTGCCAGGTCGCTGGAGACTACGGGCGCATTATGACAATGGCAATGCTGCCGAACTTATTGCTGAATACGGCTTTAATAATCGTGCAGGCACAATGGGTGGTCAGGGAATACAAAACCAGTGCTACCTTCCTTTCTATAAAACATTTATTGACTGGAACGGCAACATGACACTGTGCTGCAACGACTGGCACCGTGAAGCTGGCAACTTTGGCAATATTAATGAGATTGGTATTAGTGGTTGTTGGAACAGTAAGAAAATGCAGTTTGTTCGTGCTGGGTTAGCATTGGGTGAACGCAAGGGCGTATGTGCTAAATGCAATATTAAAGGAACAAAGTTTGGCAGGGCTAGCTTTGATTTACTTACGAACAATTAACTCTTGCGTAGTAGGCCCGCCTGCCCATGCATTTGCCAGTGATTTTATTACAACTGGTGAGTCTATCTTTTCCACAAACCCCATTGCATCTTCAGGTGTTTTTACTGCATAAGAAGTCGGAAGCATGAAACACGGATCTTCAACTTTACCAGCAGTCAAAAGCATCATGTGTTCAATACCGTTGTATCTCCAGTTGTAGCCCAAACGTGTATCAGCGCCCTGAATGAAACCATCATAGCGTATTAGATCCCATAACATAAACTTTAGCTTGCCGCCTTCACGTGCTATTATCTGTTGATCTGTTGCACCTATAGAAACATTTTTATCGTCTACCAGCAATGCGTGTCCGTCAAATACTACTGATCCAAATTGTGCAAGTTCCTGAAATTGTGGTGCTAGATCATCAAAGAAGGGCAAGTTGTTTCCGTGCTTGTCTTTAAATTTTACTTCATCGTTCTTTACTATGATGCTAACACGTATACCAGACGACATATGTTGGACAACGCAGGGAAATTCTAGTTTGGAAAGAAGTTCTGGGGTCGCTTTAGTTGCTGTTTGCACTGGGTACTCGTGAACTAAGTTTTCCCAAACCTTATTAATAGTTTCAATCTCAAGACCCCAATCAAGATTCTTGCGCAGTATACCGACAAAGATAGGGGCTTCTTCGTCATTCATATGCCCCAATGCTAGATTTGTGGCGAACATTGATTCTTTATAATCGAATTTTCCTTCAATTATTTCCTCAAGTATATGCATGAATTTACTCATGCCCATTCCATGTTCTTTGCCCATGTAACGTGGAGTGAAATTGGACAATCCAAAGTCAATCATAGGATTATAAGCATATTTTAATATACGCTTAATTAAAGTTTCATTATGATATTTTGCTAAAATAGCAAGTTTATCCTCTTGTGTTTCTGCACTACGAATACTATCTGCTATCTTGGGTATAAGGCCTGCTTTACTCATTGGCGTTCTCCATAACACTATTTATATGCATAGTTAATGGTTTTCGATAAATACTACTATAATTAGGAGAAAAAAAATGGCAGACTATCAACACCCACAAGACGTAAACTTGTCAGGTCCTTACCGTGCTATGGAATACGACCAAGATGGTCAGCCAGTGATGCGTGTAAGTATTGAAACAGTTAAACCAAACTCAGGACTAGGTACAAGCATCTATAACACAAGCGGAAACTTAAACACCGGATCAGATGCATTTGGTAGGCTACGTACTAGTGACCCAGTAACATTGTTTGAAGCAAATCACGTTGGCGGCATTGCTAACGGAAAATTTTATACTGTTCTAACAGGCGCTGGCAGCGTAGATTACAATGATAATTTAAGTGCGGCAGTACTAACAGCGGACGGCACTGCTGACTTTGCTGCTACAATGTATCGTAGTAAGCGCCGTATGAGCTATCAGCCAGGTAAAAGTTTATTAGTATTAACTACATTTGTTATGTCAGCGGTAACCAATGGAGTAATACAGAGTGTAGGATACTATGATGACCAAGACGGCGTTTACTTAATGAACAACCAAGGCACTGTTAGTTTTGTTAAACGTTCAAGTGCAAGCGGCAGCACTGTTAATACAAGTGTAGCACAGGCTGACTGGAACGTTGACAAACTTGACGGCACTGGCACAAGTGGTATTACACTTGATGTAACACAGTCTCAAATCTTATTCATGGACTTTGAATGGTTGGGAGTAGGCAGTGTACGCTGTGGTTTTGTTATTGACGGGCAATTTATTGTAGCACACATTTTCCACAACGCTAACATCAATCCTGGCGTTTACATGCGAACAGCTAGCTTGCCAGTAACACTTGAAATTGATAGTGTGAGTGGTGAAACAGCAAGTATGCAATTTATTTGTAGCAGTGTTATCAGTGAAGGTGGTTATGAGCCACGTGCAGAAGGCAAGGTAGATGGCAACCCTATTACTGGCGCTACTGTTAACACTGCCTGGGTTAACCTAGTAACAATACGTGTAGATAGTGCTTATCCACATGCCATCGTTGTTCCTAGTGGCATAGATATCCTAAACGTGTCAAATACCGACTTTGAATGGGCATTGTTTGTTGATGCAACTCCAGCAACACCATTTAGTTTTAGTAACACTGTAAGTGAAAAAGTAGAAGTTGCTACAAATACTGTAACATTTACCAATGTTGGTCGTCGTGTATATGGTGGATTTATGGGTGGGAAAACTGCACCTGCATCTATTGGCGATGGTGCGCTAAGTTGGGATAACCAGCTTGGGCGTAAAAATAGCAGCGAGTATCAAACTCTAACACTTGCTATTCGTTCTGCTAGCAACAGTAAAACTGCTGCTGGACTATTAAAATGGTATGAAGTATAAAAACAATTAAGGGGCCCAGTAATTAAACTGGCCCCTTAATTTTCCCCCGTATAATGCAGGCCACTGCATTAGAGTTCTCGCAATCTTTTAACTTGCATAATGCATTCTTTTGCTTCTGCATGATAACCCAAACGAGTTAATTCGTTCGCGGCTCTTGAATAGCCAATTATGTTAAACGTGTTCATAACACGTTGCAAAAAAGTTGGACGATTTGAGATGTATGTTGTTGCCATGGTCATTGTTTAATCCCTACTGATGGTGATTTGCCGTTTAGCAATTCATTTAAAGCGTATTCCCAGTCATTGCCATATTCTATCTTGGCCAATGCCATAAGTTGATTTCTGTGAGTTGTATTTGCTTCAGAAATAAAATTAATAAATTTTCTAAACATCACACCCACCCTGTTAAATTTTGATTTGCTGTTTGAAAAGGTGCCTGACCTCTATCAATTTGACGCATACGGCGTTCTAGATCAATCAAGTCAGTTGCTTCGCCCAGATATTCGTTAACTAATTGACGATCGGATTTTGCTGTAAATAGATTTTTTAAAAATTTAATCATTTGTACGCTTCCATTGCTACTGAACGGATCATGCCGCGGCTGATACCAATATCAGCAAGTTCTGAATCTGATAGCCGGCTTAGTTCTTTGATTGTTAAATTAACAAGGCGATCTTTTTCAAGACGTTCAATAAATGAACGTGATAGTCGTGCAACTGCTTTGAACGGTGCTGCAATAACTTCTGCAATTGCTGATGCATTTAGCGTGTCTGCTAATGCAATTACGAATTGTGTCATTTTGTATTTCCTATATATATGTGTATGTCATTAAAAAATGCAAGTACTTTCGCTGCACTTGCATAATAATATTTATACTAGATTTCAGTGAAATACAACTGCTATTTGTGCAATTGTGATATGCTACTAATGCATATCGTGCCATTTGTCAAGATCATTTTGCGTGTTTATTTCTAATCCACTAAACTCTACAGGGGTAACGGCAATTCTATAACCGTGCTGTAGCCAACGCAGTTGCTCCAGCCGCTCGATGTTTTCCTCAGGGCAGGCTGGTAAGTGTTTGTACATTTCTAAGACGTCACGTCGATAACCATATATGCCCAAATGATGATCTCCATATCCTGTAATTCCTCTGCCAAACCAGTGTGCATATTCGCTGTTGTGTATAACTTTTACACTATTAGGGTCAGCACGTTGTTCAGCACTCATAGTAGTATATGCTGTAGATAGTTGATGATAGTTTAATTGCCATTCCACCCGCTGTATAATGTCAGTTGTAATATCTGGCATGTCTCCTTGTACATTTATGAAACGTTTATACTTGGCAAGTTTAGGATCATCAAGAGCCTTACTGCAACGATCAGTACCGTTATCTGCATCGCCAGTATATACTATATTACTGTACGGAAACATGTGTGCAACACGCCGACTGTCAGTTAGAACAAAAGTGTCAAAGCCTGCACCCTGACACTTGTTGTAAACATAACGTATTAATGGAACGCCATTTAATGGCAATAGCATCTTGCCAGGAAGTCTACTACTATCAATCCGTGCTGGAATAACTATAGCTGATAATGTCACGTACTACCCTCTCAAAATTTTCTAATCTAAGCATATTTGGCCCATCGGATGGCGCACTATCAGGCAATTCGTGTACTTCAAGGAAGAAATTTGTGATCCCCAAAGCAGCCCCAGCACGAGCGAGGCCAGGCACAAAGTCACGATTACCCCCACTACTATTGCCTTGTCCTCCAGGCTTTTGTACGCTGTGGGTAACATCGAATACAATAGGTACATCAAAGTTATCCAGCATATACTGAAGGCCACAGAAGTCCACCACAAGATTGTTATATCCAAAACTAGTACCTCTTTCTGTTATCCATACTTCTTTGGCACCTTCAGTCTTACTGAGTATTCCTGCTACATCCCATGGTGCCAAAAATTGTCCCTTTTTTATATTTACTATTTTTCCAGTCGCACATGCTGCCTGAATCAAATCAGTTTGTCTGCATAGAAAAGCAGGAATCTGTATTACATCAACATAGTCTTTGACGTGAAACACCTGATTTATATCGTGAACATCAGTAAGTATTTTATAACCAAATTCTTCTTTAAGTATACGAAAGTCATGCAAAGTTGGCATCATGCCGACTCCACGTTTTCCTTTAATACTTGTGCGATTCGCTTTGTCGTAACTTGCTTTGAAGTAATAGTCAATACCATACTTGTCACAGACACGCTTACATTCACGTGCTATTTCAGAACTTTGAGCAAGTGTTTCGTGTTGGCATGGTCCTGCGATAATACGCATTTTACATCTTTGTTGTTGTGGACTCATATGTCCGGTTAAATTGATTGTTAACACGAATGAAAGTCGTGCATTTACTCAATTGCTTCAATGTGCTTGCGCCAACATAGGTGCAAGTAGAACGAATGCCACCAAGAATAGTTTGAATCGTATTCTCAACAGCGCCACGATATGGCACTAATACTTCGCGACCTTCACTGGCACGATAGTTTTTCAATCCACCAAAGTGTTTGGTGTTTGCTGCGTCACTACTCATACCGTAGAACTGTACAAACTGTTTTGCTTCTCTAACTCGATAACCTTCGTTATCAACTTCTGCTGTTTCATAAAACTTTGTGAGTACTTCTCCGCCGCCTTCATCGTGTCCGGCAAGCATACCACCCAGCATTACAAAATCGGCGCCGGCGGCAAATGCTTTAGCTACATCACCGGGACAAGTGCAGCCACCATCCGCAATGATATGGCCACCAAGACCATGTGCAGCATCAGCGCACTCAATAACAGCGGACAGTTGCGGGTAACCAACACCAGTTTGAATGCGAGTAGTGCATACCGAGCCCGGCCCAATGCCAACTTTAACAATATCTGCTCCTGCAAGAATCAATTCCTCCGTCATTTCTCCAGTAACTACGTTACCTGCTATAATTACAATATGTGGATAGTTTCTACGGAAGTGTTTGACATAATCAACAAATCGTTCACTGTATCCGTTAGCAACGTCAATACAAACATACTTTAGATTATACCCAACTTGTTCATAAACATTGCGAAACTTCATTTCGTCTTTTTCAGTAATGCCAATACTCATAGCAACATTGTCAGAACGAATAAACATATGATCTTGATCTTCTGGGTCAAAGAAGCAAACAAGTTCAGTTTCGCTGTATGTCTTAACTAGGCAAGTAAACATCCCTAGTTTAGCAAGAGCGTCTGCTTGTTCAAATGTTCCCACACCGTCCATATTTGCAGCCATAATTGGGATACCGTCATAGTGATCTTCTTCCCAACTTTCGTGTTCAAAGTGCGGTTCATAGTTGCGGAACTTGAACTTACGGTTCAAGTCTACTTCGCTGCGTGATCCTAGTGTGCTACGCTTTGGACGAATAAGAACATCACTGTAGTCTAGTAGTACTTCGTTTTCAATACGCATTTTATGCCTCTGCTGGTTTATTTGCAAGTTGCTGTTCAAGTTCAACTACACGTTGTTTAATAGCTTTATTTTCATGTTCTACTTTTCCTACACGGTCAATAATTGCATGAAGCCGCATTTCTAGTTGTTGAATTGAATAACTCATTTTATTTGTAATCCCAAATATTGTATAGACTGTTGTACACACCGTGCTTGCACCTTGCAGTCTTCTAGTGCATTATGAGCCTCAAAGTTGATCTCTTTGCGAGGGTCTTTGGGCATGATCTGAAACAACGTCCTGCTGTCTCGAATTTTCCAGAATGGCCAAGGAGTATGATGATTATACTGTCTGAACAAATTTTCCAGAATAACAATATCAAATGCTGGGCCCTGTGCCCAGATAGCATCTACTCCAACACACCATTTATTAAGTGCTGTGAGGATGTTAAACACTGGAGTACGATCATGATCTCCTAGTGCTTCCTCCATTACTGCTGGATCCTGCGTACCCCACCATTCAAGGGTACTAGGGTCTGTTGCACGACCAGCATCAAGTTGTTCGTTAACATCAAACCTATAGTAAAAATAACTATGGCTTGGACTAATCACATTGGGGTCAAACTTTACCCCACCAATTGTCAACACTACGGCGTCTGGAGTAGTCGCGAGTGTTTCCAAGTCAATCATTGCGTGGGTCGACATAAATCCTCACTTGTTACGCTCTGCAAAACTTACTTCAAATTTTGGGGCTTTCATTGTCTGCTACCCGCTTTCTCAAGTCACTGCTACTAAATCTATGGTCACGTTTGTTAAAGTATAGTTGAATTCCACGCTTACGGCAAATGTCCTTGCCTGTAAAATCCTTATCTCTATATTCTTCACCTAGTATTCTAACATCAATATGATACATTGTCAAGATGTCTTCTAGATCTCGTTCACTCACGTAAGGGATTATTTCGTCAACATAACTCACAGCGTGTAACTGTGCATAACGTTCAACAATGGTTTGTATGGGGGAATTTTTTGTTGGACGATCTAGTGCTGGATCTAGTTGTAACCCAACTATAAGATAATCACATTGTTCTTTTGCTTCACGAAGCATTTGTATATGTCCAGCGTGTAATAAGTCAAAGGCGCTGGCAGTAAAACCTACAATCATGTTTCCTCGATAGTAACACCTAGCGGAAAGCCTGCACTGCGGGCTGCGCTAATGGTTTCAACACATTTTTGTTCAGCAATCTCAAACATATACGTGCCAACAATGCTGCGGCCTTTTTCATGAATCTCTAGCGTAAGACGTTTAGCTTCTTCCAAGTCTTTATTAAAGATAGCAATTAATACTTGTACCACAAAGTCCATTGGTGTTGAGTCGTCATTAAGCATGATAACATTATATTTGCCTGGGCCTTTGAGGCGTGTGATTTCGTCTTGTGCTTTATGCTGTTCCTGTGTCATTTTATACCTTTAATTGTGTACAGTGGGGTTTCCCCCACTGCGTTGCTGTTTAAAATTAGCGAATTTTAATCTGACGTGGTAGTAGTTCTTCTGGGATATTACGCTTTAGAGTGATGTTAAGAACACCTAGCTCTAGAACTGCATCCTTGACTTCTACGTGGTCTGCGATTCTAAATTGACGCTCAAAGCTACGTCCTGCGATACCCTTGTGTAGGTAGTTGACTTCAATTTGTGATTCTGGTGCTGTACCAGTTACAGTTAGCATATTGCCGTCTTGTGTTAGTTGTAGATCTTCCATACGGAACCCTGCAACTGCAATACTAATAATATACTCATTGTCGTCAACTTTAACGATGTTATATGGAGGATATGTATTTGTTGTGTTAGCGAATACACGCTCTACATCGTTAAACAAATCATCAAAACCTACTGTGTGCTTGAATAGTGCTGGTAGGTCGCGGGTAGTTACTTTATAGCTTGTCATGTGTTTTCTCCTTTAATAAGCAAGATATATTGGGACCCATTAGGCATCCCTGTATAAAGTTAATCATTAACCATATACATTATTATTTATAACACGAAAACTGAATTAAGTCAATAGTTAATTAATAGCCGTCACGTTTTGCGCAATACTTACGCCAACGTGATTTTGCGGCTGCTTTGCGGCGCTTGTTTAATTCAAAATTTGGAATGAATGCTTTGCGTTCACGTACTTCTTGAAGAATGCCATCTAACATGACTTTTTTCTTCAATCTGCGAATTGCCTGTTCTACATTGCCATTGCGTACTTCTACACGCATACCACTGGCATCGCTTTTGGGATGTTTACTCATCTTTTACCTATTTTATCTTAGCACTGATTCGGTTGCCACCCATGCTGAACGGTTCTAGTTCAACACCCAGTTGCTCTGCAAAAGTGAGTAGCAGGGTACGTGCCATTTCTTGTTTCCCTCGTTCACGACCACGAAGGGTGACAGTTAGAGTAACTTTGCATCGCTTCTCTAACATTTTTCGAATATTCGCTACCTTAATATCAATATCGTGTTTGTCAATATTAAGTCCCATGCGAACTTCTTTTTGCTCGATCACGCTTTCACGTGCCTTTTTTGCAGCTTCTTTTTCACGCTGCTTTTGATCGTATAGGTATTTACCAATATCCATGATACGACACACTGGGGGAGAAGCCATTGCTGAGATCATAATCAAATCTAGATCTCTGCTATCTGCTAAGTTTAGTGCATCACGTGTTGATAGTATTTCACTACTACCATCTTCGTGTGACAGTCTAACTTGTGGAACACGAATAGCATCGTTATATACTACATTGCTCCGTACGTCTTTGTGCCTACGATCAAAACTTCGAACGTTGCTCAATTGATACTTCCCTTGATCATGTGTGGCTTTCTTTCATGTCTTATTGTTTCCTCCGATACGACAATCTTTTTTACGCCTTTCGCGGCTAGTTCAGGTAATTCATATTGAACGTCTATTAGTGCCATGTCGATGATCTTACGCAATCCTCTTGCACCCAGGTCCTGTTCAATAGCGATGTCAACAATAGCATCTATACCTCTTATATTAAACTCTAACTCAACATTGTCAAGCTCAAACAGTGCTTGATATTGTTGTAGTAAACTATTTTTAGGTTCTGTTAGTACCTTTTTTAGGTCATCTCTATTTAGTTCGTGTAATACGTTAACACTTGGAAGTCTACCTAAGAACTCTGGAATAAGACCATATTTTACCAAGTCCTGTGTTTCCAAATTATCTTCCCACGCTAACTCTGATTTATTATCTTCTTTAAACCCAATCTTACTTTTGCCCAAACGTTGCATTACGACATTTTCAATACCTACAAATGCGCCTCCTACAATAAAGAGGATATTTGATGTGTCTATAACAACTTCTTCTGGATTTGCGCCTTTTTTATTGGGGACTTTGAGTGTTGTACCTTCCATGAGTTTAAGTAAACTCTGCTGTACCCCCTCGCCGCTAACATCACGGCTTAAACTTACCAAGTCATTACGCTTGGCCTTTTTATCAATCTCGTCCACGTAGATGATGCCTATTTCTGTTTTAACAACATCATAATCACTGTTTTGAAATAATTTATGAATAAGTACTTCTGCATCTTCACCCGCATATCCACTCTCTGTAATAGTGGTGGCATCAGTGATAACAAACGGCACATCTAAAAATCGTGCCAATGTTTGTGCGAAAAGAGTTTTCCCCACGCCAGTTGGGCCCAACAACAACACATTGCTTTTTTGTACTGGTACACGTGTCACATTGAATATACGTTTGCAATGATTATATACTGCAACACTGATGCTTTTTTTAGCACGTTCTTGACCAACAATGTACTGATTTAAATATTCGTGTATCTCACGTGGAGTAGGGGTAGCATAGATGTCACGTAGGCGCTTTCTACGCTGTGCTAGCGTCTTTTGTTTATCCTCACGCGATAGTATGCCGTGTGATAGCTCTACGCACAAGTCACAAATATAAACATCGTCCTGCCCACTTATGAGTTTGTTCACCTGTTTCTTGGTCTTGCCGCAAAACGAACATTGCAATATGTGTTCTTGATTGTTCACTGGGCGTATGAATTTAGTTGCATTTGTAGATAGGCATCAATTTCTTCCATGTTACATAGGATTAGAAATTCGCCAGTTGCGTTAAGTAAACGTACAGCTTCCTGCTTCTTATTTTTATCATTGTAAAAAATAATGCTATGATTGTCGTCTTGCTTTTTCAACAGGGCAGTGCATACATCAACCCAAGCACACGTGTCTAGGTCAACAAACATCATGTCTACACGCCCGCTTACATACCACATCCAGGCAATGCTGACTGCGGTTGTAATCGAAGGCTGTACATTAAACACAATACTGTGATCAATGTGCTTCTCGAAAAGATTCTTAACACCTGTAATAAAATCAGGATTAGTGCTTGTAATTAGAACACTGATGCCATCGTCAGTGAGTAGTAAGTCTGGATTAGTTACTGTGTAACTGCTATTGTCTGATTGCATTAATAACTCTTATTGTTGCTTCTTTTTTTCTTCAAGAATAGCTTGATATACTTGCTCTAGTGTTTCTGGATCCGCCGTCTCAAGCATTTCAGCTATAGGATCTCTCTCCGTGGGTGATTCTAAGTTTGCTTTACGATCTCTTGTCTCTTTATTTAGCTGTAGTTGTCTACGTATAAAATCGTTAATGATACGGCCTGATGTTTGTGGTTCCGTTTTAAATTCCACTACATCTTCTGCTAATTCTTCAATAATATCTTCCATATGATCTATTTTTTGTTCAAGTTCTGATAGTTCATCTGAAACTTTTATTTGATTATTATTTTTTACTTCTTCAACAACTGGCGCTGCTTTGCGCTTTCTGGCTGGAGTGCTTTCAATTAGTGTCAAACCAGCGATAACTAGCACAACTGCTAATGGGTCAAACACTGCGACCAGTATCATAATAACCCAACGCACAGCCTGCTCTAGTGTATCTTTATTTGTTTGATCACCGTAAATAACTTCAGCAATATATTTAACTGGGCCTACTTCAGCTTCTAATTTGCGTGTCTCAGCTTCAATACTATACTTTGTTTCCAGTAGGTTGTCAATTTCTAATTCAGCAGTTGTTACAATTTCTTGTTGTGCTGCTATGTCAGCTTCAACATCAGCTACGCTTGCTGTACCCAATTGACTGCGCAAACGATTAATAAGATCATTTGACTGTGCTATTTGGGCGTCTGCACTACTACGCAATTGTTGCATTTCTGCTACATTCGCACTACGCTGTGAGTTAATTTGTTCTAGTGCTGTTGCACGATCAGTTTCATTCTTTTCGCGGAATGACTGCACTGCTGCCGCTGTTTGTGGTCCATAATTACCGTCTTGGCGGGCACCAATTAAACCCTGTAGTGCTTTAATATCGTTACTTGCTACATACTGACTTATAAGTGCCAGCACACGGTCTGCTTCTGCTTGTTGGGATACGTAAGGAGCAATGGTAGCGTTTAAACGAGCTTCTGCGGCTGCAATATCGTTATTCAAACGTTCTACTACTGTTT
>Ga0208897_1000098_pt1 | contig 43053 bp, 64 predicted proteins | sample ColrivemetaGS697_FD_187594 | JGI IMG/M metagenome (GOLD analysis project Ga0208897, IMG submission 187594) | Estuarine microbial communities from the Columbia River estuary, USA - metaG S.697 (SPAdes) (version 2) | ecosystem: Environmental > Aquatic > Marine > Intertidal zone > Estuary | place...
ACCTTGGCAAGCCTATGCAAGGTGATGTTAAGAAATTTAAAGTATACGTCAAAGATCCAAAGACAGGTAATGTTAAAAAAGTAAACTTTGGACATGGCGGAAGCAGTGTTAAGGGTAAAGCAATGAAGATTAAAAAATCTAACCCTGCACGTAGACGTTCATTCAGGGCAAGACACAACTGTGATAACCCGGGTCCACGTACAAAAGCAAGATATTGGAGTTGTAGAAAATGGTAGAAAAATCAGCAGCAGAACAAATAAGAGATTTAGGCAATCGTTTAGCTAAGATAAACGGATTAGACAATGCGGAATCAGATAAACAACAGCCCGAAGATGATAATATTTTAATAGCATCTAGTCCATACGGAACTAAGTATGAAGATTTTATAAACAAAGGGAGTTAGTATGAAGTTACTTGAATTAGCAAACAAAGATGATTTTACACTAGAATGGAATGTATCGCAAGACTGTCATACCTACATGAAAAATGATCCTATATTTTATAGAAAAGAATACTTTCCTGTTATGACTAGTATTTCAGATAAGTTTAGAAAAGGCGCATCAGTAGACTTTGCAGAGACTTTACGTCCATTAGTACAATCAGCAATGGACTCGTATTGTACAAAATACGGACTTGACGGTTCACAAAGTGTTTTTACAGAAGAAGATGAACTTAATATTATTGAACGTATAAGAGAAGAAGAAGTAAAAAATATTGAAGAAGGTGAATATTAAATGTTTCTTAAAGAACTGTTCGAAGCACCAACAAAGAGAGCGGTTCTTGCCTTTGGCAGATTAAATCCTCCAACTATTGGTCACAGTAAATTAGTTGATCAAATTAAAAAACATAATGGTGATCACTATTTGTTTCTTAGTCAAACACAAAAGCCTAAAACAGATCCATTGGACTTTGCAACTAAATTAAAGTTTGCAAAAAAGTTCTTTCCAGGTATTAATATCGGACATCAAAGTGTACGTACACCTGTACAGGCATTAGAAAAATTACAGAGTTTAGGATACACAGATTTAATCTTTGTTGCAGGCAGCGACAGAGTAGATGGCTTTCAAAAAATGTTTGATACATACAATGGTAAGCCTGATAAAACAGGAAAGATTCCATTTAAATTTAATACATTAAAAGTTGTAAGTGCAGGCGAGCGTGATCCAGATGCAGATGGTGCAGAAGGCATGAGTGCAAGTAAAATGAGAGTTGCTGCAGCTGAAGGTAACTTAGAAGCATTTACACAAGGTGTTCCAGACACTAAACTAGCACAAGCAATGTACAATGCTGTACGTAACGGCATGGGCGTTAACGATTTAGCTAATGGATGAACTACAAGACATAAAACGCCTAGCTGGCGTAGGTGAGTTTAGAGGATATTCTGAATATAAGATTGATGAAAATCCTAGTGAAACAGCTGCGGCGTTGAAGAAAAAAGAAAAGAAAATGGGACTAAAGCCAGGAGACCAAGAATGGTTTAAACTTTGGTTCAGCAAACCTTATATGACAGGTGCTACTCAATTTAGGGGCCGTAAAAAGAAATGAAGTTTCAAGAGATATCAGAAGACGGAAGAATTGTAAAAGGCGTTAACACTACTGTTGATGTTGATACTAACCAGATTCCTAAAGAAGCTGGAAAGTTTGGCAACAAGGTAGATAAAGACGGAGTGCCACCTACACTAAGTAAAAAAGTAAAAGGCAAGAGTACAAACGTACTATTCAACTTAGGACTTTCTGAAGGCAAGTATGCAGACATACATGATGTAAAAGACTATAATCCTGATAACTTAGAAATATGGGTAAAGGGCGTTGGTGTTTACACACTTAACGGACTTAAGAATAGATTAAAAACAAGACTAGAAGGCTTTAAAGATAACATGGACTACAACGCTGAAGGCGTAGAGTCAGTGTTAAGCGGCACAGGTTACGATGCATTTATGAGTATGCTTAGAGGTTACAACGAAGTAATGAAAGCATTAGAAACACCGCAAATGAAACGTAAAAAAACTATTGCAAAGCGTAAAGCACAATACAGTGAAGGTGAACAAATACCTAATCCTAAGAATACATTCTTAGCAAAGTCTGATACAGCATATGATCATTATAAAATTGGAACAAACTTAGCAAACTTAAAGTCAGTACCAAAAGGTGCAAACTATGATGAACCAGATGTAGTTATTGCTCCGTATGCTGGACAAAAAGAAATGAAGTATCTTATGAAACAACTTAACCGTATTGGTTATGATGTACAAGATGCTGAAGGATATAAAGATGCACACTTTGATGACGAGCCTACAGGCGGAGAAGCACCTCCACAAATTAAAGATCAAGGTAAATTAGGTAAAATCAAATTAAACAAATTACGTAGTGTACAAAAAGGTAGAAACTTCCGTAAACTTGAAAAGCAAATGAACAGAGTAAAGGACGGCACATACAGTCCTTTAACTGTAGACACAAAGGGTCGTATTGTAAATGGTCATCATAGATTTGATGCTCTAAGACTTATGGGCGAAGAGTTTGCTACAGTTAGAATGTTAGATACTACGTTAGAAGAAATGCTATCAGAAAACTTTGCTGATGGTAAGAAAAAAGGCAAAAGCAAACCTGGCAGAGTAAAGAAGTCAGGTGCTAGTTGTAACGGATCAGTTACAGCACTACGCAAACGTGCTAAGAAAGCATCAGGTGAAAAAGCAAGAATGTATCACTGGTGTGCAAACATGAAAGGTGGCAAAAAGTAATGTTTAGTAAACAATGCAAACTACACTTAGAAAAACAAGGCGAAACTGCCTTACAACATATGACAGCGGCACTAAAGACAGCTGCTAAACTTCAATTACTTGTACCGGCATTAGTAGTACACAGTGTTGCTCCGAGGTTTTTTACTGAAACAGCAACAAAAGTAATGGAAGATATACTGGAAGATAGACATGAAAATAAATGAAATAACTTCAAATAATTCAAAACAAGTTAACGAAGCATTTCCGCTTTTGATACCAGCACTAATAGCTGGTGCTAGAATAGCTGCACCGTGGGCTATAAAACAAGGCGCAAAGATAATTGCAAAAAGAGGTGCGGCAGCTTCAGCAGCTAAAACAGGTGCTGGCGTTGTAGCTAAAGGTGCAGGCAAAGTTGCTACTGGCACAGCTAACACACTTCTTAAACGTCCAATAGCAACTACTACAATAGGTGGCGGAGCATATGTTGCTAAGAAAACTGGTGACGGTATTGACGAACTAGTAAAAAGAGCCGGCGAAGGTATTGATGCTGTAAAAGACGAACTAATGGCTGCACTTGGTAGTGCAGGTTTTGCTAAAGTTGCAAAATTTACCGCTAAGTACGGAATACCAGTATTAGCTGCTGTTGCTATACTATACGGTGGTAAAAAGGTTTGGGACTATTTGTCCAAATCTAGCGAGGAACAACCAAGACTTGCATCTGAATCCCAAAAAGACACACATTGTTCAGACAAGTGTTGCGGTGCAGATACTAAAAGAGAAGATTGCGTATGCCCAGCAGATTGCAAACACTGTAATTGTAACGATCCTAGTGTTGCAGAGTCAGCTACCGCTGGCGGAACAAGTGCAGGTAGTGTTGCTAGTGTAGTAAACCCTACATATGCATATGCTAAAGGAAAGAAAAAAGGTAAAAATGGTTTACCAAAGGCGCCACAGGCTACAAATCCAGATGGTACAGCTAAAAACGCTTTAGATGTTAAAAACAATTTAATGGGCGGCAAGGTCGCAAAAAGATAAATATATATTAGTAGGAGTTACTGATGAGAGAAAAAGATTTAAAAGAAGGTTTAGGCGAATTAGCTGATAAAGCTGAGCAAGACCACGAAGTACAAATGGCACGTGCCGAGCTTTATAAAGCTGCTAAGTATTCAATTAAACTACACGAAATGCTTAAAGGCGTAAGTGAAGCAGAAGGCCTAGAAGGTTGGGTACAAGCAAAGATTACAAAAGCTTCAGACTATTTAAGTTCTGTGTATCATCATATGGATTACCAAGAAGCTGACGACAGTGCAATGGCTCCTGATGCACTAGATGGTATTTCAAGCGGTAAAGAAGAAGTTGGCGAAGGCAAAGGTAAGAGCAACAAACAAAAAGCTGCTATTGCTATTGCTAAAAAGGAAAAAGGTTATAAAGAATCTTTAGCTGACAGATTATCAGAAGCTGTTGCTAAATGTTCAGAGTGTGGTAAGCCAAGTTACAAAACTTTAGGTTTATCAGAAGCAGAGCTAGATGAAGTAGCTGGTCCTGAAAAATGTTGGAAAGGTTATAAAAGATCTGGAACACAAAAAGGTACTGGTGAGAATGCAGGCAAACGTGTTAATAAGTGCGTAAAGGCCTAATATGGATTTCCGCAAACTTCAACAAAAACTATTCCAAATAGAACCAACTGATCGAGCTGCTGATAGAGCAGCGATGGTTGCAAGTATGCAAGGCGCTAACCCGCAAGAAAGTGTACAAGTTGAAGAAAACTTCCTACAAGAAAGTGTAGATGTACCGCAAGGTACTATGCCAGTTGAAGGTAATTACAGCGTAAGTGACTTTGCTAAACTAGCAGGCGTAACACTTAACGAAGGTAAACAAAAACATGGTAGTGCAGGTCAACTTAAAGGCAAGGATGCCTTTACTAAGAGTTCTAAACCAGGTGGCAACGAATCACCACACCCTGCTAGAAATAAACTTGTTGGTGACAGCATGGACAATGATATTGAAGAAGGTCCAATTGATGCTATTAAAGCCGTTAACAAATCCAAAGGGTTAGGCGGTGCATTTCAAACAGGTTATAATGCAACACAAAAAGGCGGAGCACTTGCTCCTGATGCTTTAAACAAAGCAATAAGTGGAGTATTTACAGGCAACGATAAGAAAGATAAAACAGACACTAAAGGCAACAGTAGTGTAGCTGATAAGTATGCAACATCAATACAAAACATACTTAAAGATCCTGCACTAAAAAGAGAACTATTATTACTAATGAAGAAGGCAAACTCAAAGAGTCAAATGAACTCTGAGGCACAAAAGAACAGAAGGCCACAAAAACCAAAGCCGCGCAATACAGGATACAAAGACCTGGAAGCACTACGTACTAGTGGCGCCGGTGGAGCGCATACGGATAAAAGTAAAACAATACCCCGTAAACAAAAGTACAAGCAAGATCCTACTCAGGAATCTATCAAAGAAATGCTTTTTCGTAAATTAAACGAAAAAAGTTCTTGACAAACCCTTCATAATACCGTATAATAGTATATAAATTACTAAAGGAGATCCTCAATGGGAAGTCGTGTATTCGGTGCCGATGAAAAGGCAAAATTAGAAAGACTAGTAAATGAAGGCGTAACAGTCTATCAGGAAGTAGAAGACCTTACAACAGGTCTAAAAGATACAGTTAAGTCTGTAGCTGAAGAGCTTGACATTAAGCCAAGTTTAATTAATAAAGCAATTAAAATTGCACAAAAAGGTGACTGGGAAAGAGTTTCCGATGAGTTTGACGATTTGGAAACATTAGTCGTAACTGTCGGCAAGGACAAATAGTTTGCAAGCTATTAAAGACTTTTATAGAGATAGTCTTACCTCAGACCCGGTTGCACACTATGCAGAGATGATAGGTGCTGTTAGTGTTATTATAGGTAGCTCTATATTAACATGGACTGTACTCACTCCAAGACCAGATATCTTCATACCGTTCTATTTTGTAGGAAGTTGTGCAAGTTTCTTTGGAGCATATAGACGTGGACTACCTTGGGTATTAGTACTCACTGGTTGGTTCATTATTATGAACATCATAGCTCTTAGTAGACTATATATTATATAACGCCAATAGCAATAGCTAGGCATGTAGATGGTTAAGTTGGCCACAAGCAACGAAGGAGAAATAATTGAGCTACGTAGACGCACTATTTGATCGCGACTCTGACATTATCAGAGTTGTTGAACGAAATGACGGTAAAAGAGATTACCGTGAATATCAAGCAAAGTATACATTTTATTATAAAGACCAACGAGGCAAGTACAAGAGTGTGTACGGCGATCCTCTAAGTCGTATTGTGTGTAAGAACACAAAAGACTTCCGCAAAGAAGTTGCTATTAACAGAGACAAAGAACTGTTTGAAAGCGACATTAATCCAATTTTCCAATGTTTAAGTGAAAACTATCTTAACCAAGATGGTCCTAAAATGAATATTGCATTCTTTGATATTGAGACTGACTTTGATCCAGAGCGTGGCTTTGCTGATCCTAGTGATCCGTTTATGCCTATTACAAGTATTAGTGTATACTTACAATGGTTAGACACAATGGTATGTCTTGCTGTGCCGCCTAAGACGCTTACTATGGAACAAGCAAAAGCAGAACTTGTGGGCATTGAAAACGTAATGCTGTTTGAAAAAGAAGGTGAGATGATAGACACTTTCTTAACACTTATTGAAGACAGTGATGTACTTAGTGGATGGAACAGTGAAGGATATGATATTCCGTATACTGTAAACAGGACTAGTCGTGTACTAAGCAAAGATGATACACGTAGATTCTGCTTGTGGGGACAACTTCCTAAGAAACGTGAATATGAAAAATATGGCAAGCTGAGCCAAACGTTTGACTTAGTAGGCCGTGTACACTTAGATAGTTTGAACTTATATCGTAAGTATACATATGAAGAACGTCATACATACCGACTAGATGCTATTGGCGAGATCGAAGTAGGCGAAAAGAAAGTTGCATACGAAGGCACACTTGATCAGTTATATAACAATGACTTTCGTAAGTTTATTGAATACAACATACAAGATACCGCACTACTAGACAAACTAGATAAGAAGTTACGCTTTATTGATCTTAGTAATACTGTTGCTCATGAAAACACAGTGTTGTTGCAAACTACTATGGGTGCTGTTGCTGTTACTGAACAAGGTATTGTTAACGAAGCACACAACAGAGGCTTACAGGTTCCTAATCGTAAAAAGCGTGATGACGAAGCTACACAAGCCGCAGGTGCTTATGTTGCGTTTCCTAAGAAAGGTTTGCACAAATGGGTAGCGTCAATGGATTTGAATTCACTATATCCTAGTGTTATTCGTGCATTAAATATGGCACCAGAAACTATCATTGGACAAATACGTCCAGAGATGTCAGACGCTCGTGTACATGAAGACATGTTCTTAAAGAAGAAAAGTTTTGCGGGTAGTTGGGAAGGACGTTTTAGTACAGAAGAATACGAAGCTGTCATGGAACAACGCAAAGATGTTCCATTAACTGTTGACTTTGAAAATGGACAAACAGAAGTAATGAGCGGAGCAGAGATTTACAAATTAATATTTGATAATCAAAACCCGTGGATGCTTAGTAGTAACGGTACAATCTTTACAACTGAGTTTGAAGGTGTTATTCCAGGACTACTAAAGCGTTGGTATGCTGAACGTAAAGACATGCAGAAGATGTTAAAGAAAGCAAAAGACGCAGGCAATGCTGTTGAAATCGAATATTGGGATAAACGACAGCTAGTTAAGAAGATTAACCTAAACAGTTTGTATGGTGCTATTCTTAATCCGGGCTGTAGATTCTTTGATAAACGTATTGGTCAAAGTACAACACTCACTGGAAGACTTATTGTTAAACATATGAGTGCCGAAGTAAACAACTGTATTACAGGCGAGTATGATCACGTTGGTAAGGCTATGGTTTATGGCGATACTGACTCTTGCTACTTTAGTGCTTGGCCTATGCTAAGAGATGAAGTTGCTAGTGGCAACCTTGAATGGTCTAAAGAAAAGTGTATTACACTTATGGATCAAGTATGCGAACAAGCAAACACAACATTCCCAAAATTTATGGCAGATGCATTTCATTGTCCGTCAACACGTAGTGATGTTATTGCAGCAGGACGTGAAATTATTGCACAATCAGGTTTGTTTATTACTAAGAAACGTTATGCGGCATTAGTAATTGACAACGAAGGCTTTAGAACAGATATCGACGGCAAAGCAGGTAAAGTAAAGGCAATGGGCTTAGACTTGCGTAGATCAGATACTCCTGTGTTTATGCAAGAGTTTTTGAGCGAGCTATTACTTATGGTGCTTACTGATAAGCCACAAGAAGATATTCTTGAACGCATTACTGTATTCCGTAAGGAGTTTAGTGAGCGTCCTGGTTGGGAGAAAGGATCTCCTAAACGTGCAAACAAAGTAGGACACTATAGGCGGTTAGAAGAAAAACAAGGCAAGGCAAATATGCCAGGCCACGTGCGGGCAAGCATTAACTGGAATACGTTGAAGCGTATGAACGGCGACAAATACTCGCAAGAGATTGTTGACGGCATGAAAGTTATTGTTTGTAAATTAAAACAGAATCCGCTAGGTTATACTAGTGTTGCATACCCAACTGACGAGTTACGTATTCCAGAATGGTTTAAGGAACTTCCTTTTGATGATGCAGCAATGGCGGAGACTATCATTGATAATAAACTAGACAACTTAATTGGTGTGCTTAACTATCCATTAGAAGATACTAAGCGACACAATACGTTTAATAGTTTGTTTGATTTCGGAGAATAAAATGAAAATTAAATTCGAAGCAGAAATAGATACTGACAATGAGCAGGACCTAAATACTATTGAAGAATTAATTTCTATGCTAAAACAATTAGCAGAAAATTATTACGAGGAGTAAGATTAATGTGGATACTAGTTTTTATATATTTCTATGACACCATGCCATACGTCGAAAAAGTAACTGTTGCTGATACAATGGAGAATTGTTTTCTAGCAAGAGAAGCTCTTTCAGTAGATGTTGGTAAAGGAAATGGATATTTTAAATCTGGTCAACAAGCGATATGCGTATTTACAACCGAGGCAGACTTATGAAGGTAGGATTTACATGTAGTGCATTTGACTTGTTACACGCAGGTCATGTACAAATGTTACGTGAAGCAAAAGAACAATGCGATTATCTTATATGCGGATTACAAGTTGACCCAAGTTCAGATAGACCTGAAAAGAACGCACCTATACAAACTGTTGTAGAACGTTATACGCAATTAAAGGCTGTAAGTTATGTAGATGAAATCATTCCTTACGGTACAGAACAAGATCTAGAAGACATTTTAGAACTGTATACTATTAATGTACGCATACTAGGAGAAGAATATAGAGATAAGGAGTTTACAGGTAAGGATATTTGTAGACGTCGAGATATTGAATTATTTTTTAACAATAGAGATCACAGATTTTCATCATCTAATTTACGAGAAAGTGTGGTGAATAGCAAATGAATATTTTATTAACAGGGTCAAGTGGCTTTATAGGAAGTGAATTACTAAAGCGTCTAACAGTAAAGCATGGACACAATGTACATACAATTGATATTGCTGACGGTGTAGAACAAGACTTAATGTATTGTCAATTTCCAAAAGAATCTACAATTGATTTAGTAATACATTTAGCAGGTAAAAGCGGTGTACGTGAAAGCATCAAAGACCCTGCTAGTTATTGGCTAAACAACATTGAAGCAAGCAGACGCTTGTTTAATGCTTACCCTGACACACGCATACTGTATGCAAGCTCTAGTAGCGCCTACGAGCCCGATCTAAACCCTTATGCAGCTTCTAAGTATTGTTTAGAAGAACTTGCATCACGTTATCCGGATACACTAGGTATGCGTTTTCATACAGTGTATGCAGATGTTTGTCCTAGAAAGAATATGTTCTTTCAAAGACTACGCAATGATACATTAGAATATGCCACTAGGCATTATAGAGATTTTGTGCATTTACAAGATGTATTAGACGCTATTGATATATTAATAGCAAGGCCAAAAGTAAATGGTATAATAGATATTGGTACAGGTGTTCCTGTCCGTATCCAAGACCTTGCACCAGAGGCTGCTGTTCGCCTAAATACACCCGGAGAAAGAGAATATACTTGTGCAAACACAGAAAAAATTAAAGGACTAGGTTGGAAACCTAAATACTTTATAGAAAACTTCTTGACAAAAGAAGATAAAGGTAATATAATAAACATTATAAACGGAGAACCCATATGAAAGATATTTTACAAGACATTGTCGCCCACACACATGCACTAGGCTTTTTAAGTTTAGTAAAAGTAACAAGCGATACAAACACAACAGTTGAAAGCATGGCCGAAGATAGATCTGTTATTTTAACAGCATCAACAAATAATCCTGTTGCAGAGTTTACAGGTACGTTTGGTATGCCTAACTTAGATAAACTAAGTTTGCATTTAAAGAATCCTGAGTATCAGAAAGATGCTAAGATTGATGTAATACAAGCAGACCGTAATGGAGAAACTATTCCAACGCACATTCACTTTGAAAATGCGGCAGGTGACTTTGAAAATGATTATCGCTTTATGAACAAAGCAATCATTGAAGAAAAACTTAAGACTGTTAAGTTTAAAGGCGCACAATGGAACGTAGAGATTACTCCAAGCATGGCTAGTATTGCACGTATGAAACTAATGAGTGCGGCACATTCAGAAGAGCCTACATTTAATGTAAAGACTACTGATGGCAACTTAGTGTTTAGTTTTGGTGATGCAAGTACACACGCAGGTGAGTTTGTATTCCAACACGGAATTGATGGATCGCTACAACACCAATGGAGTTGGCCTGTAGCACAAGTACAAAGCGTCTTAAACTTAGACGGCGATGTAACAATGAGCATTAGTGATCAAGGTGCTATGATGATTAGTGTAGATAGTGGTATGGTCAAGTATGATTATATCTTACCAGCACAAAGTAAGTAAAAGAAAGAAATGTTTAATGACGAGTTTTATTATTGATTGGTGGAATGTTATAATGGATAGTGATAAGAATCCATTATCTAACATTAAGGATCTAAGAGTCCGTCACATGGTGATGCAAATACTAGCATGGATGTGGTGTATTGCATTTACAGCAATGACTGGTACTTGGATGTACTTGGGTGCAAACATACTAATACACACATTACTATTAGGTGCTATATGTATAACAGTAGCAACATTTGAAGCTGCTAAACGTAAGCCTCAAATCTTTTACACATTACGTGGCAAAGGTGGCGAACATGACTAACCCAAATGAACCGTATCACAATAAAGGTGCAGGACTAGCGTTCTTTATTATTGCATTAACAATGATTGGTATACCAGTTATAATTGGAACATCAATGGGATGGTTTAACTTGTTTGGCATACTAGGACTATAGGAAAAATAAATGAACAAAGATTTAACAGCAACACAAAATGATTATGCAACGTTCTTGCCTGCACTAAGCGGCTTTTATGCAACTTATGTAGGTAAGCAACGGTATGACGAGTATGTTGAAAAGAATCGTGTTCCAAGTAACTTTGCTAACGGTGTTGAGAGTTTAAACTATCTTAATAAGAACGAAGGTCAGTTTACATATAAATGGACATTGTATTCAGCTGGACATGCTGATTTAGATACAACTAAGGTTGTGCCTAAAGAAGATATGGTCCGAAATAGAGATAGAGAAAATACTTGGCTATTAGGCGACTCAGGTGGTTTCCAAATTGGTAAAGGTGTTTGGGAAGGCGATTGGAAAGATCCTAACTGTCCTAAAGCACAAAAGAAACGTGATGGTGTTCTTCGTTGGATGGATGCTTATATGGACTATGGTATGGTGCTTGATATTCCGGCCTGGGTAGCACGTTCGCCAGCTGGTGCAAAAGCAACAGGCATTAGTACATATCAAGAAGCAGTAGTAGCAACACGTATTAACAATGACTATTGGATGAAGCATAGAACAGGCGCATGTAAGTTCTTAAACGTTTTACAAGGTGAGAACTTTGATGACGCAGAAGACTGGTATGAGCAAATGAAAGACTATTGCGATCCAGTTAAGTATCCAGACAATCACTTTAACGGGTGGTCAATGGGTGGACAGAATATGTGTGATGTTGAACTATTACTTAAACGTGTTGTTACATGTCATTACGACGGCTTACTACAAAGCGGCATACACGATGTAATGCACTTCTTAGGCACAAGTAAACTAGAGTGGGCAACGTTGCTTACAGACGTACAACGAGCTGTACGTAAGCACTATAACCCAACGTTTATGGTTACCTTTGATTGTGCTAGTCCGTTCCTTGCTACAGCAAATGGACAGATTTATACATCAGTTGAAACGCCTGTACAAGGTAAATGGACCTATCGAATGGTTCCTAGTGTCGACGAACTAAAGTATGCAACTGACACACGCACATTTAAAGATGCATCACTACAAGACGGTATCTTTAAAACATTTGAAGATAGTCCATTAAGTGACGGACTACTAGTTAATGACATTTGTACATACGCTGTTGGTGACACTAATAAAATTGGTACTATCAAAGTACTTAAAGGCGGAGTTGATTTAGACAAAGCTGGTAATCCTTTATTAGATGCCGATGGTAACACAACTGTACGTGGTAAAGATTCTACAAGTTGGGATAGTTTTAGTTATGCTATACAAATGGGTCACAATGTGTGGACTCATGTAAACGCTGTACAAGAAGCTAACAGACAATACGATGCTGGTAATACTCCCAAGATGTTAATGGGTAGTAAGTTCCAAGTACAAACAATACGAGACATGATTAACGAAGTATTTGAACAACCTACTAAAGAATTATCGTTAGCTAAGATTATAGAGTATCGACCTTTTTGGATGCAAGTTCCAGGTACGCGAGGCGCAATTGGTAAGAAGACAATATCCGCTAAGCCAATGTTTGATAAACTATTTGATCAACCTGAAACAGAAACCGACGATGTTGAATTTGATGAAACAAAGTTAGAGGAATTGACAGATGAGCAACTTCACAAGTGAACACAATAAAATAGCAGGTTATTTACAAGAGCTATACGAAAAGCATAGAATACTTGACGAAGAAATAAAAGTGTTGTATAATACATTTGCAAATGATAGTGAAATTAACCGATTAAAAACTAAAAAACTTTGGTTTAAAGACGAGATACATCGACTAGAAACGAGGCTAAAAACAATATGAAACGTGATTATGAAAATGGTGTAAGTGATACTCCGATATTCTTCACAGGCGTAGAAGTTGAAAAGACTCCTGCATTTGGAATGAAGACATTGTTTGTTACTGGTGTTCAAAACTATAACGAGATTATGGAATACTATACAAACGAACAATGTGAACATATCTTCTTTGGTGCTAACCATTCATATAATCCTAAGACTTCAGATAATTTTGAAGACTGGGATCTAATGATTCGTGCGTTTACAGATCAAGGTATCCTTTGTAGTTTAGATATTCCAAGTACTATTAACTTAGAATGGTTCTTAGACGGCGGCTTAGTTGAGAGCGATTATTTTATTCCGCAACTACGTGTTGTAGTACCTTATGTTAAACAGTGGAACTATAACACAATGATTAAAATTGACGATAAGGACTTTAAAGCAACTAACCCCGGTGTTTGGTGTCATAGCCTGCACGATTTAATGGATAGAGAAAAATTTACTGATTGGAGTAAATATTCTCTTGACAAACCCTTGTAAAGAAAGTATACTAATACTATGCAAGAACGTTATTATGATTATATGTTAAGACGCACTAGAGAGGAAAACAAAAAAATGAATGATGAAAGCACACTAAATAATGCTACTAGAAGTATATGGGTAACCTTTAATAAAGAAGGTGTCCATAAGTATCCAGGAGCAGATAGTGATCCAAAGTTGGCGACCGGTGATTGGGATGATGTTTCGTTCCTTGGTATTATGCATCGTCATATTTTCCACTTCCGGGTGCGTATCGAAGTGTTTCACAACGATAGAGACATCGAGTTCATCCAGTTTAAACGCTGGCTTGAGCGACTTTATCAAAACATTGACAGTAACTCGTCGGTGCTCGATCTAGATTACAAGAGCTGTGAGATGATTGCAGATGACTTGTATAAAGAAATTTCTAACAAATACCCCGGCCGGTTTGTAGAAATTAGCGTTGCAGAAGACAACGAAAACGGCTGTACAATTTATTACCCCAACCCTAAAACTTAAAGTGCTATTGATAGAGGATATTAAAAAATGGCAATCGACTTTAATAAGCCGGCTTATGACAAAATTTTTCGAGACTTGGAAAACTTCAAAGATTTTTGTCGCTATGTTGGTGACGCAAAAAACGTGGCTTTTCACTTCAATGAAAAGGATTTGTACAACGATCGCTCTTATGTATGGCGTTCATACCAAAGGCATGTTAATCACCTTAAAGCGAAAACTCGCTCTTCAGGTAAAAATTATAACAACAAACGGAGATACTGATGACTATTCATATTGTAGATATTGAGGCTGTAGATACACGCTACACTAAGCAATGGAAAGAATACCTTCCAAGGCAACTCAAGAGATCTACAAATGAAAATGTAAACGTCATTAGTGGCGGGGATACTCCTCAGGCAACTACGCCTGGGGCGTTCCTCAACTTTGGTGGTACTAACGTTTATAAAAGTAAACAACTAGAACAAATAGGCGAAATGTTTTGTAATGGTAAAGTGTCAAATGGTGATTACTTTCTATATACAGATGCATGGAATCCTACTGTTGTACAATTAAAGTATATGGCAGAACTACTAGGTGTTGATATTACTGTTGGTGGCTTATGGCATGCAGGGTCTTATGATTCGCAAGACTTCTTAGGTAGACTTATAGGTAATAAACCTTGGGTTAGACATGCTGAAATGTCAATGTTCGAATGTTATGATGATAACTTCTTTGCTACAGACTTTCATATTGATATGTTTACAGATGTATTTGACGAAGACTATGCATTAGACTATGACAAAATAAGTCGTGTAGGATGGCCTATGGAGTATCTAAAAAATAGTTTGGATAGTTATAAAGGTATGGAAAAACGTAACCTTATACTTTTTCCACACAGAGTTGCACCTGAAAAGCAAGTTGATATTTTTAATGACTTAGCACAACAACTACCTGAATACGAATTTGTTGTATGTCAAGATCGTGAACTTACAAAGAACGAATATCACAATTTACTAGGCGAAGCAAAAATGGTGTTTAGTGCTAACTTGCAAGAAACACTTGGCATTAGTTGGTACGAAGGAGCATTAGTTGATGCTATTCCTATGATGCCTGATAGACTCAGCTACAGTGAAATGGCACTGCCTGAATTTAAATATCCTAGTAAATGGACTGAAGACTATACAACATATAGAAAGCATCGAGGTGAAGTTGTTGACAAGATACGTAACTATATGGAAAACTATTCCGACTATTTGGTTAGTTTGGAAAAGCAACGTAAGTCACTTAACAAAGATTTTTTCAGTGGTAATTCTTTATATGAGAGGATTAAAGATGGGAGATAATTTTAATTATTCATTCAGTGGCGATGATAGTAGTACTATTACTATAGACACAAGTTCTTGGGATGATAGTTTTACTACTAGTCCTTCATCTATATATACTAATGACTCGTTTACATTTACAAATGCGTTAGACGGAAAATACGGGCTTTCTGTTGAAGGTGAGTTAAAAGTAGATGGCATAGACGTTATGCAATCTATTAAAGATATACAACGTGTACTAGGTGTTGTAGGTAGAGATATTGAGAAAGAAGAAAAGTATGCAGGCCTAAAACGTGCCGCAGAAGCATATGAACGTGAACTAGCAAAGATTGAAACTTTTGAAGCACTGAAAGAGAGCAAATAATGTTTAATTTTTTTAAAGACCGTAAACGTGTAATTAAAGATAGAGATAGTAACGAGCCGTACTTAGTTCGTTGGTATTTGTTTCTTAAGGACAGAAAGAACTTTCCGTTCAATGTCACTCTGCACAAAGTTTTAAAAAGCGACGAAGCAACGTTACACGATCATCCTTGGAGTTATGCAACACTTATACTTAAAGGTGGTTATTGGGAAAATGTTCCTGTTGTAAGTAAAGAAGGTAACATAGTAGGATCACGTGGTATTTGGCGTGGGCCAGGACACTTTAGATTTCGTAGGTCGGATGACTTACATTTTTTGACTTTAGAGAAAGACAGTAAAGGAAATGAGATACCTTGCTGGAGTTTATTCTATATGGGCAAAAAAGCAAAAGAATGGGGCTTTGTACCATTTGTACAAGGCATTGGTTATAGATGGCAAAATAGCGAAGATTACCTCGCTAAGGAGTAAAGTAAAATGAGCGAATATGACGAAGAAGTTGAAAATCAAAGGTTGAAGCTAGAAGCAATAGAATGGGCTAGTAAAGTTAAGTCTGTTCATGCACATAGTCTTACATCGTTATGGTATGAAACAAACCCTGAAGACATTGAGCAAGGTGGCGTTGTAGATGTTGAATATAACAGCGGTATCATTGAACGTACTTTAAAAGATGGTACGCAAAGAACAATTGGAAAAGTTCTTTCAGAAGATGAGTTGGTAAACGAATATACAAGGAAAACATAATACTATGATTAAGAAACATTATTACAGTTGGCGCCATGTTGAAAAAATGTGCATAGATATTTCTATGCAGATGCAAAAAGATAATTGGAAGCCTGACTATATTGTAGGTATTACAAGAGGCGGAAACATTCCTGCAAGTATTCTTAGTCACATGCTAGGTGTACGTTGCGAAGCTGTTAAAATTAGTTTGCGTGATGACGATAGTGAATGTGAAAGTAATACTTGGATGTCATCTGATGCATTTGGTTACGTAGACGAAGAAGATCGTGGCACTTATAAAAGTCGCTGGGACATAGCTAAACGTAAAAATATACTTGTAGTCGATGATATAAACGACTCGGGTAATACACTTAACTGGCTACAACAAGATTGGATGAATAGTTGCTTACCTGATGAAGCATCATGGAGCACTGTTTGGGGTCGCAATGTAAGATTTGCTACACTAACTGAAAATCTTGCAAGTACGTTTCATGGTGTACAATATTCTGCACATGAAGTTAACAAAGCAGAAGATGATGTTTGGTTAGTTTACCCTTGGGAAATAGTAGGTAAGTATGACGCTTGATACATTAGAACAAGCTCAGCAAGAAGGCAGAGCACCATGGGATAACGTGTACTTAGATACTAGAGACTTTGTAGTATACGAAGACAAGTATCCTGTAACTGAAGGACATTTGTTAGTAGTACCTAAAGTAAATGTTATGGATTGTGTAGAAAAATGTTTTAAGTTTGCTATGTCAATGGGAAACGATAATGTTACAACAACCAAGAATAACGTTACTGGTTATAATATTGGCCTAAATATAGGTACTAGTGCGGGGCAAACAGTAATGTATCCGCATGTACATTTAATCTTCCGTCGTGATGGAGACATGGAAGATCCGAAAGGTGGCGTACGAGGCGTCATTCCATCTAAACAAAAATACTAAAAGGAAAGGAACTATGGACTTGAAGGAACAAATGATCAAAGCGGCAAGACTACATGCCGAAGCAGAGATAGAATTGCATAAGACTAACGTCGAAGTATACATGCAAAAAGTTGTAGGTATTGGTGAACACTCTGATATTGTAGAAACAATTCAGAAAGAACTAGATGCTATGTCTACAGCACATGATCGTCTTGAAATGTTAAACACATATTTTGCATAATATTCTTGACAAAAACCTAAATACAATGTATAATATAAGTTATATTGTGCATTGTATTATTAACGGCAATCCACTGCCTAAACATCGGAGATTAAAAAAATGGATAAATCCAAAGAGATAAAAGCCCGTTTGCAACAAGCAGACAAACGCTTCTGGGCCGGCGACAACATTTCAGACTTTATTAAAGACGGCGAAAAGCAAGTACTAATTGACGAGCTTGCTGTTAAGTTTGAAGACGTATTACAAGGTCTTGTAATAGATACAGAAAACGATCCTAACAGTAACGGCACAGGTAAACGTCTTGCAAAGATGTATATCAATGAGCTAATGGCAGGACGTTATGAAGCAATGCCCGCGGCAACAGCATTTCCAAATGACAGCGATGATCGTTATGAAGGCATGTTAGTTGTGCGTAGTGAACTTACAAGTATGTGTTCACATCATCACCAGATAGTTAAAGGTGTAGCATACATTGGTATTATTGCATCAGACAAGTTAATTGGTTTAAGTAAGTATACACGTATTGCACAATGGTGTGCTATGCGAGGTACATTACAAGAAGAACTTGCAAACGACATTGTACGTGAGATTCAGAAGGCAACAGGCGCCGAACACTTAGGTGTTTATGTACAAGCAACACACGGTTGTGTAGAGAACAGAGGTGTAAAAGCACACAGTAGTCTTACACAAACAACTGTATTAAGAGGTGCGTTTAAAGATGACGCAGGTACAAAGAAAGAGTTTATGGATAATATTAAACTCCAACAAGAATTTGCATGTGGGAAGTAGAGTATGAAACTTAGATATTCAGAAGCATTTTACAGTGTGCAAGGTGAAGGCAAGTTTGTAGGAGTACCTAGTGTATTCCTTCGTACATTTGGTTGTAACTTTCGTTGTATGAACTTTGGTCTTGGACGTGATGCACCTAGTCGTGCTGAGAACCAAGCTAACGGTGTTAAGCACAATCCAGAAGTAGCAGAGTTAATTGCTAGTGATGTGCATAAGACAACAACAGACTTCAATGACTTGCCTATTATACATACAGGTTGCGACACGTATGCAAGTATCTATCCTGAATTTAAAAAATTAATGATGGATAGAACAGTAGACGAAGTTGTTGAACACTTGTTATCACTTACTCCGGATGGTAAGTGGACAATGGACAATGGACAAGATGTCCATTTAATCTTTACGGGAGGAGAGCCTTTGTTAGGGTGGCAAAGATTCTATACCGAATTATTAGACCACCCACGTATGCAGGATTTAAAAAATGTTACATTTGAAACAAATACTTCTCAAAAGTTACGAGACGACTTTAGAGACTATATCAGTAATCAAGAACGATTTGAAGTTACTTGGAGTTGTTCCCCAAAACTTAGTGTCAGCGGAGAATCTTGGGAGGACGCTATTAACCCTGATATTGCTAGTGAGTATTTCGGTGTTCATGGTAGTAAACTGTATCTTAAGTTTGTTGTGGCTGACAGTGTTGACGTTGAAGAAGTCAAAAAAGCTGTTGCTGAGTATAGGAGCGCCGGGATCGACTGTCCGGTATATCTTATGCCGCTTGGAGGACGTAGTGAGGAATATACCCTCAACGTTAAGGAAGTTGCCGAGCTTTGCATGGCGCAAGGTTGGAGATTCACCCCAAGACTACACATCGACTTATTCGGCAATGCATGGGGGACTTAGTCCACATGAAGTTGATGAATTTAAAAATAAACAAAACAAACCCGTTAGCAATGTTAACTTGGAAAAACGGGTAAGGGAGGCAGGACTATGAATTGGAATAAAATAAAAACAGCATTAGGCGTACAACCTAAAATTACAGAAACTAAAGAAAAGGTAAAAACGTCTGAAGAAATTAGACGTGAAACACTTGAAGCAGAAAAAGAACAAGCAACTAAAGATAAAAAGCCTTGGGTTGCTGTACTAGATACACAAATTAATCCGGAAGATATAAAGAACGGGTTCTTTGAGATCGATTGGAATAATGAGTTTATTGAACAATTACTTGATGCAGGTTATAAAGGCGAGTCAAACGAACAAATTGTTGATGCTTGGTTCCAGAGTTTAATTAGACAAATGCTAACTGAAGAAGGTCAAGATCCAACTACAGCCGCAGGATACATTAATGTTGTACCAATTGACAAAGGTAAGTCAGAAGTATCTTAATGCTTGACAACAGCCAGATCTGGTGCTATAATAGTACTATAATTTACATAAAGGCAAAACTATGTTAGAAATTTTAGGCATTACACTACTTGTTGCGTTCATACAGAATGGCAACATTTTATCAATTTGTATATCGGGGTGTTCATAATATGGCAACTTATATTCTAGTAGATACAGCTAACACGTTCTTTCGTGCAAGGCATGTAGTACGTGGTGACATTGACACTAAAGTAGGCATGGCTATGCATATTACACTTAACAGTGTTAAAAAGGCATGGCAAGACTTTAGCGGCACACATGTTGTATTTTGTTTAGAAGGCCGTAGCTGGCGTAAAGACTTTTACGAACCTTACAAGCGTAATAGACAAGTTGCACGTGATAAGATGACTGTAACTGAAAGTGAAGAAGATACAGTGTTTTGGGAAATCTTTGACGAGTTTAAGAACTTTGTAAGTGATAAGACTAACTGTACTGTTATGCGACACAGACAACTAGAAGCTGATGATCTTATTGCTGGTTGGGTACAAGCACACCCTAACGACAAACATGTTATTATTAGTACTGACGGTGACTTTGCACAACTTATTGCACCTAACGTAACACAATACAGCGGCATACAAGACTTAACTATTACACACGAAGGTTACTTTGATAAGAAAGGTAATCCTGTTATTGACAAGAAAACTAAACTAGAAAAGCCTGCACCTGATCCTGACTTTATGTTGTTTGAAAAGTGTATGCGTGGCGACACTAGTGACAACGTGTTTAGTGCTTACCCTGGTGTACGTAAGAAAGGCACTAAGAACAAAGTAGGTCTTATTGAAGCATATGCTGATAAGCATACTAAAGGCTATAATTGGAATAACATGATGTTACAACGCTGGACTGATCATGAAGGTGTAGAACATCGTGTACTGGATGACTATACTCGTAATGTTGTACTATGCGACTTAACAGCACAACCTACAGAAATACGTTCTATTATAGATGAAACAATTAACGAAGCAACAGATAATCCTAAAGAGATAGCACAAGTTGGTATGCGTCTTATGAAGTTCTGTGCTAAATGGGATATGCAACGTATTGCTGATCAAGCTCAATACTATGCAGAACCTTTACAAGCGAGATATATTAAATGAGCTTAAAAGCAAAAACAATACTAAAAGATAAATTTTGGATCGTCGAAGAAGCAGGCGAAAAATTAGGTACATTAAGTTTTAATGATGAAAAGTTTATGCTTTCCTCAGAAACCGGAGTCATTTTTTATGATTCAAAGAAACAAGTAGAAAAGTTATTAGGTGTTACTATATTTGATAAGGATCAGTCTGTAAAGATTGAAACTACTAAAGAAATTTATGGGTTTCCAACTAGTACAACACCCTACAACGTAATCTATGATGTACATCGTAAGTTTGCATTGTTTACTAAAAGTGTTAAAAGCAAGAGCTTGTATTGTGCAGGATTTTATATTATTCACTTTGATAAAGGTTGGGTAAAGAGTTTTTGCCCTAAGTTAATAACATTAGAACGCTACGACTATAAAGGCCCATTTAAGAACGACCTTACAATGCGACAGGAACTATCAAATGCCAATCAACAAACTTGATCCTATAAACACGTTTCCAGTACAACAGTTTATTCAAACTGTTAAGAGTGCTGACGCTAGTAGAGCTAAAGATGTTAGATTAGATATTGAAAATGCTAAAAGACTTGCATTTACTTTAGGTGAAGTAATGTCTCGACTTAATGGTGATATGGAACTGTTTATTAAAGAGCATGTACAAAACATCGATAATGAGCCCGTAGAGGTTCAATTAGACGGTGGTTCGGAATGGAAATAAGTACGCATTTAACGTAAAAAAGAGATAAATATATACGTAGTTAATTAAGGTACGTATATATGAGTAGACCAAAACCAACTGTATTATTAGAATACACCAACAAAAAAAATTATAGATGTGAGCAGATCTTAGATGCTGAATTTATCTGGGCTGTGTTCTATAAAGAAAAACCATTCAACTTAAAAAGTTCAAATGCTTTAACTAATTACCCTGGACCTAAATATAAGAAAACTAGTTTTTCTAATCCAGGGCATGCACATAACTTAGCTCATAAATTAAATGATCTATTTGGGTGTGACGACTTTAAAGTATATAAGTTACAGTCCGGCGTCATTGTAACCGAATGAACTGGAAAGAAACCTATACCAAAATATTCCTTAAAGAGTTAGGACAAAGTTATAACGAACTGTCTGTTAAGGAGCATATGCCGTTGTGGTGGCACAACACCCGTAATAAAGAAGAAGGCGGACTTAGGCTTACTGAAGCAGGCATGGATCTGTTAACAAAGATTGATTTAGCAACATACGATATACCGTTTCCAGCAGATATGCCATTTACAACACAAGTAATCATATTCTTAGACAAATTTATTGACTGTCCATACTATATAGGTCACAAAGGTATTCAAGTTACGAACCAAAAGAAGGCGGTCGAACTAACTCTTTTCTCAGGTGATATGCGTAAGTATGGACTTAGCAAAGCACTTAATAGACAAAATAAAGACAATAAAAATTAAAAAAATTGCAGAAAAAGGTTGACTTTTAGCGTGTAGAGTGTATACTATATGTATAGTTAGAAATTAAGCACTGATAACTCAAGAGGTAATATAATATGGAAACTGCAATCACTCGAACTGTTTCGCCAAATGGCGCAAAATCTAGCATTGGGCATGCTATTAAAAAGAGACGCCCTATCTTTATTTGGGGACCCCCAGGTATTGGTAAATCAGACATTGTTCACCAGATCGGTGACAACCTAAATGCACACGTCATTGACGTTCGTTTGTCACTTTGGGAACCTACAGACATTAAAGGTATTCCGTACTATAGTGCAAATGACAACACAATGGCATGGGCTAAGCCGGCCGAACTACCAGATGATGAAATGGCTGCACAGCATGAGATGATCATCTTGTTTTTAGACGAAATGAACTCTGCGGCGCCTGCGGTACAAGCGGCGGCTTATCAACTTATTCTTAACCGTAAGGTTGGTACTTACAAGTTACCAGACAATGTTGTAATTATTGCAGCTGGTAACCGTGAAGCAGACAAAGGTGTTACATACAGAATGCCTGCTCCGTTAGCCAACCGTTTTGTTCACTTAGAACTTGCTGTATCATTTGATGATTGGTTCCAGTGGGCTGTTGTTAACAACATACACAAAGATGTTGTAGGTTATTTGACTTTTGCAAAGAAAGACTTGTACGATTTCGATCCTCGTTCACCAAGTCGTTCTTTTGCAACACCTCGTTCATGGTCGTTTGTAAGCGAATTGCTTGAAGACGATCTAGACGATACCACTACCACAGACTTGGTAAGTGGATCAGTAGGAGAAGGCTTGGCTGTCAAGTTTATGGCGCACCGTAAAGTTGCGTCCAAGATGCCTAATCCAACTGATATCCTAGCAGGAAATGTCACTGAGATGACCAGTAAAGAAATCAGTGCTATGTATTCCCTCACTGTGTCATTATGTTATGAGCTACAAGAAGCTGATAAGAAAGGTGATAAAGACTTCGATAAGAAAGTCAACAACTTCCTGCGCTTTTCAATGGATAACTTTGATACTGAATTAGTTGTTATGGGCATTAAGCTCGCACTAACACAGTATTCATTGCCCATTGATCCAGACGCTGTTGAATGCTTTGATGAATTCCATGAACGTTATGGTAAGTACATTAAGGCTGCACAGGGTTCTTAAGCAAAACGATAGGGCGGGGTCGAACCCGCTCTATCACTTTTGTGGTTGACAATTAGAACAGAATCTTGTATAATAGTATTATAAATTAGAAAGGACATAGCACATGAGCGTAGAAGGTAAAAAACACTGGCAACCAGATCCAGACATTACTCCTCAGCAATTAGAAGATATGCGTGTAGAAGTTTTAGATCGCATTATTGTTGCACGAGTAGGTTTACTACTAAAGCACCCTTTCTTTGGTAATATGGCAACACGTCTTAGAATCCAAGCGGCTGATGATTGGATTCCTACAGCGGCCGTAGATGGTCGTAACTTATACTTTAATACGCAATTCTTTAACGCAATGGACAATAAAGAAATTGAATTTGTTATTGCACACGAAATTTTACATTGTGTATTTGATCACTTAGAACGTAGAACATGGCAAGACCGTAACTTAGACGCTATGCTGTCTAACATTGCACAGGACTACGTTGTAAACAATATTCTTGTACGAGATAGCATTGGCCATAAGCCTAAGCTAGTCGAATGTTATCAAGACTTTAAATACGAAAACTGGACTTCAGAAGAAGTTTATGACGACTTGTTTGAAAAGTATGACGAAGACGAGCTTAAACAATTAGGTGAATTATTAGACGAACACCTTGACTGGACCGAAGGCGATAGTGAAAGCAACAAAGGCGCTAAAGGTAAAGAAGGCAAGGGCGAAGGTCGTCCTACTTATTCTAAAGACGAACTTAAAAAGATACGTGACGAAATAAAAGAGAATATGGTTTCAGCCGCGCAAAGTGCAGGCGCTGGCAATATTCCTAAAGGCGTAGATAGACTAATTAAAGAATTAACTGAACCTAAAATGAACTGGCGTGAACTATTGCGTCAACAAATACAATCAACTATTAAAAGTGATTATACATTTAGTCGTCCGTCACGTAAAGGATGGCATACTGGTGCGATACTTCCAGGTATGAACTTTGCTGAAACAATAGATATTTGTATTGCAATTGACATGAGCGGTTCAATTGGTGATGTACAAGGTAGAGACTTCCTAAGTGAAGTACAAGGTATTATGGACGAGTACAGAGACTACAATATTAAATTGTGGTGTTTTGATACTAAGGTCTATAACGAGTGTGACTTTAGTGCCGACGGTGCTGATAGTTTACTCGACTATGAAATTATGGGTGGTGGCGGAACTGACTTTATGTGTAACTGGACATACATGGAACAAGAAGGTATTACGCCTAAAAAGTTCTTAATGTTTACTGATGGTTATGCATGGGATAGTTGGGGCGATCCTGATTACTGTGATACAGTATTTGTAATACACAGTCATCATGATAAGAACCTACAAGCACCATTTGGAGTAACAGCACATTATGAAACTCAAGAAGCCTAACCCATTAAACTTTTTTGGTGTAAGACAAACTCATCATTGCCCTAGTCATTTTGAAGTATTGTCAATAAATCAAAGATACAACATGCAAAGTGCTGTTGATAAATGGATTTGCGAAAATCTAAAGAATCGATATTATCTTTCGCGTGATTCGGATCATCTTAAAGTAGGTTTTGAAGATCCAAAAGAAGCGAGTTATTTCATGTTGGCTTGTCCACATTTGAAGTACAAATAAATAAAGTACGCATATATATTAATATAGGAGATTATAAATTATGAGCGACGAAACAAACACAGAAGCAACACCTGCTACTGAACAAGCACCCGCACCAGATCTTACTGTACAAGATTTAACAGCAATGAAATCAATCATTGATGTTGCATCTACACGTGGAGCATTTAAGCCCAACGAAATGACTACAGTCGGAACAGTGTATAGTAAATTAGAAGCATTTTTAAACGCTGTACAAGCACAACAAGATGCACAATCAGAAGCTGAAAAGGCTCCAACAGGAGAATAATATGAAACATATTGGAAGACAGATTAACCCAAAAAGACGGGCCGTAGTAGCGTACCGTGTAGTACCAAAAGAATCAGATCAGTGTTTGGTAGTATTTACTGATAGCTTAGAGTCAGATGCACACGATGCATTAATGAACTTAGTTGAAAGTAATGCAGGTCAAACAGCATACGAACTAGCAGAAGCAATGGACAGAGCTGTTTTACCAGATGGTAGAAACATGCTAAGAGCATTTGCTGCTACAGGTAAGTTTGCTAAGATGCCAACTGACAAGATCGAAATGACACCAGATATGAAAAATACTGTAATGCTTTCAGAATTAAATGAAGCAATTGCAAAGCAAAAAGGTGTTACAGTTGAAGCATTAGCATTACAACCAAAAAATGCGCCTGTTGATAAATCAGATGCGTCAATAACAAAGCCTGTTGAAGCTGCACCAGTAGCACCTACATCAACAGACGGTGTATTAAGTGATGACGATTTAGCTAAGTCTTATCGCTCACAAGCAGATAGACTAAGCAAAGAAGCTGCTCAACTAAGGCGCCAAGCGGAAGAACTAGTACCTACGAAGAAAACTAGTAAGAAGTCCGCTCAAAGTGCCTAAGAAAAATAAGTTAAGCAAGCAAGTAATTGACAAATGGCCTGAAGTACTTGGTAATATCGACATCAAAGTCGTTCCTACTGAGTACATTAAGGCTGTGGAAGTCACGTTTACAGACGGTAAAATATGGGTAATTGAGAACGACCCTACACAATCAATTAGTGATAACGCTGAAGCATTTGAGCAAAGTATGGAAGATCTAATGGACGAGTACGAAGACGTTCTTCAAAGTGTTAATTTTGTAGTTGACATAGAACGTGTAAAAAAAGACATTACTAAGCGTACAAAGATCTTTATGAAGAAAAGGAAATAGACCTTTTGTGATAAATACATATGTAGACTTAAATTTTAGGAGTTAAGATAAAATGGCATTGCGATTAAGAAGAGGCACTGATGCACAAAGACTTACACTTGACGGTGTGAGCATTCCGGTGCCAGCTGAAGGCGAAATAATATATACAACAGATACTAAGAAACTTTATGTAGGTGACGGAACTACAGTAGGTGGTGTTGCAGTAGACGTTGCTAACTCCGATTTAAATATAGATGATTTAAGTGATGTAGATACTACAAGTGCAGGACATATTCCAAATGATGGTGAAGCATTAGTTTGGGATCAAGGCATGAGTCACTGGATGCCAGGCGATGCAACTATACTATCAGATAAATCAATTAATGCACTACAAGATGTAGATACAACATCTAACACTCCTACAGTAGGACAAGTATTAAAATATGACGGTGCTGGCTGGGTAAATGGTACAGATGTATCAGGTGGATTAATTGACGGTGCTACATACCCTATTAACATCACAGGCGATGTAACTGGTAGCGTATTTGGCGATGATAGTACACAAATTGTTGACGGTACTGACGGCACAATTACTACACCAGGAATTACTTTAGATACAATTGCTCCAAATACTGCACTTAGTCCTATTATTTTAAACAACGGCGGTAACAGAGTACCATTACAGATAACTGCGGTTACTACTGGTGCAGGCGGCGGATTTCCTTACACAGATTTCCTTTCTGTTAAGGGTTCAACTACTACTCCAACTTCAGTTTTAGCAGGAGAGATAGTAGGTGGTTGGAAGATATCTGCGTATGATGCTGTTTCTGCAGCAGGAAAAGTTACAGCGTTAATGATTACGGAACTTGCAGCTGATGCTGATATCACTGATGATTTTCCAAAATCTACTGCAAGTCTTATTATTGGTGCAGGTAGTAGTACATTCAATACATACATGTTTGGGTTAGGTGGCGAGTTTAAAGCAGAAGGTGCTATTACTCCTGGTAGATATGCAGATGATGCAGCACGTGATGCAGCTATTCCAACTCCAACAGCAGGCATGATGGTGTTTAACACAACTGGAACTAAGTTCCAAGGATATGACGGATCTGCTTGGGTAAACTTAAACTAATATTACCATTTAGGATATTTACTTAATTCTTCAAAAAACTTATCTGGTTTTTGTATAACAAAACTTTGGTTTTCTAAAGGTTCCAGCGTAACAGCATATAGTTTCCAGTTATTGATCACTACAAATTCGTGTACTGCACTCATTACACCGTATGAAAACCCATTTGATACACCAACCTGAAAGTAGTCATGACCTGAGATGAATCCGCCTGGTTTTATTTTATCTGCAAATGAATTTAGTTCTGCTTTGGTTCTTTCATATGTGTGAGTAGTATCTATATATACCCAATCAAAATACTCGTCATTAAACAAATTTCCTGCTTCTGCGGAGTCCACTTGATGTATTTCTATGTTTTCTTTTTGATCAAATATGCTGTCTACTGATTTTAGTTGATAATCGTATTGAAAAATATCAATGAGATGTAACTTTTGTGGCTGTGTAACCTCGTATATACGTTCTGCAAACCGACCTCTATCAACACCTATCTCTGCTACTACAGCATTTTTTGGCATTTGTTCTAGTAAACTCATACGGTCAAGAATTGCTTTGCAGCCATCTACATGATGCGGTTCAAGAAACCGTAAAGTTTTAATAGAATCAAAAATTCTTTGATCAGTTTTACTGTCAAATAGTTTATCTAAGTATTCGTCAAAAAACTTATCAATATCCTCTATATGACCTATTTTAAAAGATCGAGTTTTTTCTTTAAAAGCATCTATATGCTGATGTAAATCTTTCTTTAAATGTTTTAAAAATTCTTCTGCACTTTCTTGCACAACTTACCTCACTTTACCATCTAGGATGTTTATTTAATTCTTCAAAAAACTTGTCTGGAAAAATTTCCCACACTGTTTGATTAGTGCCTCTATAAAACACATCTTTTATATGTTTCATTTGCCCTGTTTTTTCCATAGCAGGAGCAAATACTCTGTGTACTATTTTTTGGGTACCTGCTTCATTTTCGTTAGAAGTTATAAATGCTCTAGCTCCTTTGGGAAGCCATTCTAAACAAGCAGGAATTAAAAATTGTCCAGTTGCATGTTGATGTGTAACAATCTGATTGCGTGTCCTTAAACTAACTAAAGGTAACTTGTCTGTAAATACACACGTTCTAGCAGCAACTCTAAACGTGTTAGGACCCATAACATCGTCGAATGTATGTGCTGCTACACTTCCTACTGCTGCATTATTATAATACAATATCCAAGTTTGCCATTTAGCTTCTTTGCGAAAACAATCTACCAGCATATGTTGAGATGAATTATTTTCAAACCCGCGGGCAGCAGCATCTTTATAAAAGTCTGTTAAGTCTAAGTCTTTATTCCAAGGAATTATTTTATACATTTAGCTTTCTCTATAAAGTCGTTAGGATAGTTTTTTCTAAAACTTTCCCAACATAGTTGTTCTAATAAGTCTAAAGGTTGAGGAGTATCCCACTCAATGCCTAATGATTCAATATGTTTACGCATTTCTTCTTGGCGTGTACTGTAAATATGACTAGAGTGATCTGCTATACTAATAGGCCCCTCTTGTTCATTATACGCAAAGAAGTAGTTAATACTTTTTAACTTACCGTCTACTACAAAATAACTACTAGGGTGCATACTGTATTTGTAAATACCTAGATTCTTATGTGCTTGAATTATGTCTAGCATCTGTTCTTGCCAATCTGGTAATACGTTATCATAGTTTTCTTGATCGCAACCTGCAAGTTCCCAAAAGTCAGGACCTTGTATTCTTAGATATACTTTTCTCTTTTCTATATCTATATCTATAATTTCTGGAATATATTGCGGATAATTCTGTTGCATGAGTAGCAAGTATTCGACTTCTCTATCAAATTTTTCTTGCATTAGGGTAGCATCAACTACTTGATTTTGGCCACCATGATACTTTTCATCATTGTAATACCATTGACAAAATGTTTTTTCGTCTTTGCTAATTAAACTAGTATAGATTAAATTGTTCCTACAAAGTCCAGCACCTGGCACGTTGTTCCAATAATACTCCATAACATTGCTCCTTACTGATATTTATAGGTAAATATGAGTATATAATTAAAAAGTGAGTACTTAATGAGAAAACTTAAAGATACATTATCAATTTGCGAACAATGTTATCGACATGTACCGGCAACTAGGTTTGAAAGAGATAATCAAATATGGTTAAGTAAGACATGCCCAGAGCACGGATACGTTGAACATCTTGTTGAGCCCGATGCAGAGTTCTATTTAAATTACAACTATCCAAGACATGCATTAGGAAGCTACTTTCTAGAGACAACTAATAAATGCAATCTAGCATGCCCGCATTGTTATCAAGAACCTGATAACAAGTCCATAGATCCAGCAATTTTATCGATATTAGAAAAAATTAAATCCTGGCCCGATGACGGATACCCTGTTGCATTAGTAGGAGCGGAGCCTACTACAAGAAAAGATTTGCCTGAGTTAATAACAGCTATACAATCACTTCCTGGAAAGCCTCGTGGTATTATGATTTTAACCAATGGCGTTAATATGTCAAATCGTAAATATGCTGAAAAGTTTAAAGACTTTAAGAATGTTGCATGGACATTTGGGCTCAACCATCCCGACTATCAAGGTCATACCGTGCGCAAAAAGCAGATGGAAGGTATTAAAAATTGTACCGAAATAGGACTAGCAATTAAAAATGTTAGTTATACATTAGAAGACATGACACAGTTAGAATATTGTTTAGAAGAAATACAAGAATTTGGATTAGATGTATGTAAGCAATATAGAGTACGCTGCGGTGCTGACATTGGACGATTCCCCGGCGGCCCACAAATTTATATGTCTGAATTAGTAAGAGAAACAAAGGTAATAGCTACCAAAAATAACTGGAGTCTTGGGATGGACCACAACGACGGCAACCGAGCTCACTACCCGCTTATTATTAATAATATTGTAGTTAAAATTATACAATGGCCAGATGCTAAAACATTAGACTTATCTGAAGTGCAAACTGAAGCAATTGCTGATATACTTCCAGGTAAGCCGCCAAGTCCGTTAGTGCATCAAGTTATACTAAGAGACCATGCAGTAAACAAAAGAAAACTGCTACCCGACACAATACCAAAGGAATGGATAGATAATTATGGCAAATAGAGGAATTAACGGAATACCGTATTTTGATATGGAAAAGTATCTTGATATGGAAACTTTCGAAAAGTTACAACCAGAAATAATACATGGCTTTGCAACAGCAAGAGAATATGCAAAGGAAGGTACATGGATGGCTCCTGGTTTTACTTTTGAAGATATGAGCTATACGTTAAATTGGAAACCTATCTATCAAGCATTAGAAGAATTTCAATTACTAGCAGATGACAATCCTATTAAGATTGAAGGGATGAAACTTATGCCTTCGGACTTTGGAGATTACAAACAGCGTAACATGTTTACACGTTATTTAAAAATGGCTCTAGGTGCATATGACCCTTACATTTATTATTTCCTTTGGGAAGAAGGGTCTTGGGACGACAGAACAGCAGAACGTAAACTAACAGAAGAAGCGCAACATTTTCCTGAAACAGTAAAATGGACAGAACAATTAATTAAAGACAATATATTTGAACACATCGGTCGTGTTATATTCTTTCATTGCGAAGCAGACGGTGTTCCGTTTGAACACAGAGACCTTGATGCTAAAAACGGAATGAATCAATCGTTTCCACACAATAACGAATTTATACATATTCGTCCTAATACTAAAAAAGCATTTTATTTATGGGACCCCGAAACTAAAAACAAAACATATCTTAATACTAGAGCAGCTTGGTGGAATGATCAAGACTGGCATGGTGGTGAGCGCATTATGGAACAAAGTTATGCATTACGCATTGATGGTAAGTTTACAGAAGAGTTCCGTAAAACTTTGGGCATAGATAAGATGGAAAGTTATTAATGAAATATTTAGGTAATTACGCAGACTGGATACAGCCAGAGTGGATTGACTTTATAAAAGCTAATGATGGCACATGTCGACCAGGAGGTGGCAGAAATCCTGATAGTGAAGAATTTAGAAAAGCAGCAGAACACGGATACGATTTAACACAAACGTATTGGTATATTTACGAGCCGGATACGTTTCCTTTTGACGTTAAGTCACCTATACCGTTAGAAGGTGAATTTTTGTGGTGGTTTATAAAGATGAATCCAGGCGACAAAATGCCTATGCATAAAGACCCACATGCTCTTATAGAAAAAAATAGCAAACGCTACTGGATGGCTTTGCAAGATTATGAACCAGGACATGTGTTTATCTATGAGGATCAACTTGCAACTGGATACAAAAAAGGCGATTTGTTTGTCTACGACGATAGTAAGGCACTACACGGTGCATGTAATATAGGATGGAGCACAAGAATGATTGCATGTTTTAGCTCTTATGATGTACAATGAATTATATAGGTAATTGCGCTGATTGGATTATTGAGAATAACATTATAGAAATGTTAACCAGTAAACAAGGTGAATGCACACCAGTATGGCAACCGGATCGGTGGACCGGAAACGAGACTTTAGAAAAGTTTAAAGAAATGGCAAGGCCTGGATATTCAAAGAATGTGTTTTTCTTTCATCAGCTTAACGCAGGATCACCAGAAATGGAAGGATATGATTTTGTATATCCTGAACTACCAGAAACTAGAAAACATTCGCCGTGGTGGTTTGTAAAGTTATACCCTGGTGAATTTCAAGCAATGCACATTGATCCACACTTAACTGAAGTTGGTAACTTTGTACGTTATACAATGTTTTTACAAGACTGGGAGCCTGGACACATATTTGCGTATGATGATAAAATGTTGTCTAACTATAAAGCAGGTGATTTGTACGAATGGAGCGATCCTGAATGTATACACGGTCCTGCTAACATAGGTTACAATCCAAGACTTACATTACAAATCACATTACACGATTAATATAATTTATTAAAAAACTCTGGGAATGGACAGTCGGGCCAACACTTTGGCAAGTGTATGTTCATTGTAAGATTAAAGAAATTTTTGAGATCGATTACGCCGTCAGTTTCTGATTGGTCAAACCTATAAGATCCTTGGTCTCCAATCATGCCTGCTATTAACTTTTTTTCAATAAAAGAATCATCATGTGGAACAACTGAGTAATAGTCAATAACTTTTATTGCGCCGTCTTTGTTTATAAAGAAACAATGTGGATAGAGTGCTAATTTATAATGTTTACTATTTTTAAATTCTTTTACAACGCTATACAATTGATCTTTCCAATTAGGAAATTCGTCATCTATTGATCTGTTTGGGTCAAATACTATCTGCGATAATGTTTCTGTATTCCATTCTATAAAAACTTTATTATTATCACGATCCACTTTGAGAAGTTTAGGAGTGCAACTTAAATATTGTAACTCTTCTAAAAATCGCACTTCTCTTTCAAAAAAGAAATCAACTATCTCTTGTGTCATACCGGGCTGATGGCCTTGATAATCTTCATTGATACAATAATGTTTACATAAAATATCGTTAGTTGGATTCATTAAGGCTGTATATAACATGTTAGATGATGCTGTTACATGATCAGCTGTTCTTTTGTAATAATATTTCCAATTACTTGTATTCATAACTATACTTATCATACATTTACAAGCGATAAGTATACTTATGGACCACAATAATTTAAAGAGCTGTACGTTTGTTAATGTTTATGATCACAAAGATCTAACAACATCATTAAAAGACAAACAAGGCTCAGATGTTACCACCGATCCAAGTCGTTGGAATTTAGATAATAGCGAATACGGAAAGATACATACTATCTGGAAGGAGGCTAATTTTAATACCAATGCTATGAAGTGGACAAACTATTATCCCAACGAACATTTTCCACAAGAGTTTGTTGATGATGTTGCAGATCATTTAAATTTAAAAGGTGTGCATCGTGCATGGATTAGTAGAGTTGACCCCGGATATTATGCACCTTGGCACTGGGACGTAGATGACCACGAACAAGAATATTTAAAACAGGGCGAAATCAAACGCTACAGTATGTCACTAGGTAATAAAGTTCTTGGACATATTTTTATGCTAGGTCAAGATTATTTGTATAACTGTCCGGCTGGATCATTATTCCATTGGAATAATTATTACGAATGGCATAGCGGCATTAACGCAGGCATGACCCCAAAGTTTATGTTTCACATAATTGGATATTAATTACTAGGTGTATAATTTAATTTTTTATCGATGTAATTTTGCACAAAAGTTTTAAACTTAGGATCGTTAGTATCTGTCTGTGACATGTTTATATCGTAAATATCTTGATATCGTTCTGCTTCTGTTAGCACAAATAATCTATCTGATAAAAACGGATTGCATCCTCTAAGTCCAATAAACCCATCATCTGAATAAAATTCTTTTACTAAATTCTGCGCTTGGTGCCAATCCATAGTATTGTGTTTCCATATAACAATGTCATTGCGAGTGCTGCCTACGCCGCCACCTCGTGGAGTAGTAGACTTAAAGACAACATTTCCGTTAGCATCTTTATATACGTCATACCCTGGATTTTGTTTAGCCTCGATCTTCAACAAGCCGTTGTCTTTAAGTTGTTTAGTAAATCGGCTTTGGTTTGTAAGGCTTTCGTCATAATCGCCAATTTCTAAAATATGGGCGCTGGCGCTTTGTCTATTCCATTTAGTGTTTAACCAATTTAATGAACTATGCCAAGACTCGTGTGTTTCTCCTGGTATACCGCAGATTAATTGTATGTTTGCTCTATATCTCTTAGGAGCATGAATATCCGTATATTCTTGAAATTCCAATAAGCCTTCTTGTATTTGTGTCGGATCCATACCTTTACGTACAAGTTTGCCTGCTTCTCTATTAAAAGTTTCAAGTCCCATACTATGTCCTAGGAACCCTAGTCTAATATAAGTGTCCCAGTGCTCCTTATGTTTAACAACTAAGTCTCCGCGGGCGAAGCCGCATATCCAAGGATTGTATCCTAGTTCGTCTACTGCATCAGCATACTTTTGTAATTTCGAAGGACGATCATTAAATGTTTCGTCCATTACACGCCAATTCTTAATGCCCCACTTCTCGTACCCAGTCTGCATCTGTCGTTTGAATTCTTCTTTACTTACACTAACGTCTTTAGATTGTCCTAACAGAGGAAAATTACAGTAGCTACATTCAAACATACATCCACGAGCAGTTTCGATTTGAGGACATTCATACGGCATTATAAAATCTCGTGTTTCGTAGTCCACAAGGTAGTTGTCTAGCGGTGCCGATGGGTAGTGGTACAATCCTCTAAGAACATTCTTGCTTCCCATAAAAGTAGGATCGGATCTTAGAGGAGCTCCTAATGTGCCTATTAAATGTTTACACAATGCAAGGATGGCATTTTCTCCGTAACTGTCCACCCAATAATCTACATTATCAGCAGGAGTTGTTAACGCATTGTTGCCGCCGACTACTACTGGAATATCAGGATATTCTTTTTTTAACCAAGCAATAAAATCATTTAAGTAAGGGCTCCAAGGATTTAAGAAAGCAGTGCCGAAACAAAACATAACAGTCTTACTTGTAGTTCTACTGCGCACAAATTCTTGTAGTTCTTCTAATTCCCAAAATGCTGTAAAGTCTACTACCTCGGCATCCCAGTCATTCATTCTTAAAAATGTAGCTACACGGTGTGGCCAAAGTGCTCGTTCCCATCTTTTTCCGGTTAACGAAAAGAAAAGTACGTGATTCATTATTTTATTACCTTAAATTTATCAATATTTATATTATCTAATTCATGTATAGCATCAATGTCTAAATTAAATGAAACGCCGTCTTGCAAAATACTAAAATTATTAATTAAGTGCTGTTTGTTTATTTTATTTAACCAAGGACTAATTAAGTCATCAAATTCAAATCTAGGATTTTCACATATTGGCTTAATTGTTACAGTTGTGTAATTTTCTAAAGTTGGATTATTTAAAAGTTTTCTTACAACAAGTTGGGCTCGATCGTACGATCCAAAATTTGCTGCTACATGACGTAGGCCAGTATTCATTTCATACCATTGTCCGTCTGCTACTGTAGGATACATTTTCTCATCGTCTACATTAATTAAAAAAGAATATTGTCCTTTAAGACTTAGATGGTATCTATCATCAATATCAGTATGCGACATATAGGTTGTTCCGTTACCAAGTACAATAATTCTTGCTTCGCCGATATCCAAAGGCAATGTGTTTAAAAGAGTCTCCCAAACTGTGCCTTTAAATTCTTCTTTAATATCCCACGGATCGTAAAAGAAATTGCCAGTTGGTTGATTAATTGTTAGTTTAGATTCTACAGCCGGAACGGAACCCTGTGCTTCATTAAGAAGTGTCGAATCAACAGTATATGGTAATGTATGTAGCATAGTAAATCCTGCCAGTAATATCTATTATAAAATATTTAGTACATAAATATTTGCATGAACTTGTATCTGAACGAACAGTGGAAACGTATAGGAATCAGTCTTAGTGGTGGCGCTGATAGTGCAATACTTGCTTACTTAATTTGTTCTCAAACTAGTGCTGATATACATTTTACTTCACAAATACGTTGCTGGAAAACAAGACCATGGCAAGGGCCTATTGCCGATGGCGTAATTGATTGGTTTAAAAACAGGTTTAATAATAACTTTATAGTACATAAAAATTTGGTGCCACCTGAATTAGAAGAGCCTACTGATTATCTTATCAAAGACGAGTATGGTAAAATGAAATCAGGTAATAGAATTATATTGCGTTCACACAACGAATACATTGCACACCAATACAACTTAGATGCGTTATACGGCGGCGTAAATATGAATCCAGATATAGATATTCCTGGCAAGGTTGCAGAACGAGATGAAGGCCATATTGCTCCGCATTTTGTGCATAATGGAGTTGACATATGTCATCCTTTCGTGTATACTAAAAAGGATTGGATTATACGCCAGTACTATGAAAATAATATTGAAGATTTACTAGATCTTACTCGTAGTTGTGAAGGAGAGTTTGAAGGTTTGAATTATACAACATATACCCCTGGACAAGATGTTCCAATCTGTGGTGAATGTTTTTGGTGCAAGGAACGTCAATGGGGAATAGATAATGTCTAAGAGTTGTACATTTTGTATGCATCCTTTTACAGGACTTGCTACACGAGAAGACGGTGCTATCAAAGTATGTTGCCGTAGTCAACCCATTGGCTGGATACAAAAAGAAACCCTAGAAGAAGCATGGAACAACGATGCTATGAAAGAAGTACGTAGACAAGTACTTAATAGTGAGCGTCCAGACGTATGTAAACCATGCTTTGACCTTGAAGATCAGGGTGTAGAGAGCTTACGACAGCGTCATACAGCAGGAGTAATACCCGAAGCAAGGGTCAACTTATACCCTGATGCACTAGACGCTTTAGACGATGATTATAGCATGCCTTTTGAGTTTCCTACAATGGAAATTAAGCTCAATAACTTGTGCAATTTAAAGTGCCGTATGTGCAATCCCTTGGACAGTACAAGTTGGAAAGACTGGGGACAAGTAACTAAATTTTACGAGAAAGAAGACAACTATCTAATACCAACTGTTAATGCACTAGTAGACACACCCGGACAATATATTGGTCCATTTGATAACTCAGACAATTGGTGGACGTCATTTGAAAAACTACTACCGTTCTTTAGGCGTGTAGAGTTTGCAGGCGGTGAGCCTCTAATGGATCCATACCATTATAAGATACTAGACAAACTTGCAGAGTACGGCGACAACATTGAACTAAAGTACGCTACAAACGGTACTACGCTGGGCATTAAAGGTGGTAGAACAATCCACGACTATTGGCCTAAGTTTAAAAGCATAGCTGTAAACGTGAGCATAGACGGTGTATACGACACGTATGAATACATTAGGGGCAATGGTAAATTTAGTGTAATAGAAGAAAACATCGAAGTGTTTAAGAGCTTTCCTAATGTAAGTCGTGTAGTTGGTGCATTTACTGTACAAGCAAATAACATTATGCAGATAGACAAAGTTATTGACCACTTTATTAACAAAATGGGGATTATATTTTACTCGCACAGAGTAAACTATCCTATGAGTCTAAGTGCGCAAGTATTGCCGCCTGAACTGAAGACAAAAGTAATAGCACGTTTAGAACAAATGAAAACAGAAGTATTAGAATACCCAATGGTTAAACAGCATAAACTATTAGAAACTGTAACACTACAACAGATACAAGATAATATTAACTTCTTACAAGCAAAGTGCATGCATGAAACACATTGGCAAGACTGTATAGAGTTTAACAAGCGTTTAGATGAGACTCGCGGACAAGACTTCCTTGCATCTAATCCAGAGTTTGCTCCATATGTATAAAGTTATAAGTAAGTGGCCGCATCAAGATAGTATACGGGTTGAGTGGAATATGGGTAAACGCTGTAATTTAGATTGTGGATATTGTCCTGCTGAAATTCATGATAACTTTAGCCCACACACTCCTTTGCAAACATTTAAAGATGCAATAGACAAGTTAGTAGAAATAGGCAAACCTATAAGACTTAGTTTTACAGGCGGTGAGCCTTGTGTGCATCCTAAGATCAAAGAAATATTAGCATACGCCCGAGATAAAGTTGAATGGATTAATGTAACAACAAATGGAACATTGCCTTATACCTTTTATGAAAGTTTGCCAGTAAATCATTATGTATTCAGTATACACTTTGATAACGAAGTAGTCGATAAAGTAATTAGTAATGTCTTAATTTGGGCTCAAGGAAACGAAACTGACGAATTGCCTTTTCAACTTAACATAATGGCACACCATGAATATATGGCCAAGGTAAGATCTGCTACTTCGGTATTTGATGGTCACAGTATTCCGTATGTGATTAGACGTATACGTTGGACAGAAGCCGATAATAGAGATTGGTTTGATGACATGCGTTATGATCCAAAAGATTTAGAGTGGATACTTAATAAAGCATCAACAGTAAAGCCTAATGTTATCATTGATGACACGGAAGAAATACATGCTAATGATGTCATTAAGCACAAACTAAATCAGTTCGAAGGCTGGAAATGTAATGCAGGTATTGAAAGTTTAATGATCAACTGGGACGGCGAAGTTCATCGTGCTACTTGTAGAGTAGGCGGAAGTTTGGGTAATATATACAACGGAACTTTTGAACATCCTAGTCAAGCTATAGTATGTACACGCAAATGGTGTACATGTGCAGCAGATATCCCACTAACTAAGGTAGCAGAATGATTAAAACAACTGCCATTAACTTGCCTAATCCTGAAAAGATGATGATAACATGGGACACAGGAAGACGGTGTAACTATGATTGCACATACTGTGAAATTTCTAGGCACGATACATATAGCTCTTATCATTCTTACGAAGAGTTATTTAAAACCTTTGAATTTATTAAAGAATATACTAAAATATATAACACTGCCGGACAGGAAGTAAATATTGACTTTACTGGGGGTGAGCCTACTGCTAATCCTGCACTTTGGAAATTAGCAAAACACATTAGCGACAACGAACCTAACTTTAGTTGCGGCTTAACAACTAATGGAGTATGGAACCCAAGGCGGACTGAAGAAATTTTAGATCTGTTTCACGGACTAACTGTTAGTTACCATCCAGAAGGCAATGAAAAGTCTAAAGCTCATGTTTTAGAAAATATAAAACGACTAGGCGAATCTAGAATTTGGTTACAGGTTAATGTAATGATGCATGTTGACTACTTTGAAGAAGTACAAGGTGTATGTTACTTACTAAAAGATTTAGGAATTAAACACAAGCCAATACCAATAGGCGACGGGGCCATTGAGCGTAGTGGCTGGTTTAAAGATACTGACGGATCAATGCGTAGAACCAGTCATAGTTACAGCGAAGAACAACAAGAATGGTTTTTTGATTATATCGGACAACCAAAACCTGTAAAGTCTAAAAGCGAAGGATCAGCTGTTGGACGAGGGTGTTGCGGCGGAAGGTGCATGGAAGGTAAAGTTGACAATGAATGGGTTCCAATAACTCATGTCGACAATCATTTCAAAGGTTGGCATTGTTCAGTAAACCGTTATTTTATGCATATTGATCAACATTTAAAATTAGTGTATCATCATCAAACTTGCCAAGCATTACACGGAGGCAAACGTGGACCACTAGGCAGTTTAACAGAGCCTCATAAAATACTAGAGTATGCTAGAACTGCCGTATCCAGCGGTCCTATTATATGTCCAAACGATCGTTGTGGATGTGGAATGTGTGTACCAAAAGCAAAAGAACTGAATGATTATAACTCAATAACTGCATTAAACATTTAGTTTTCGTTTATTGCATACTATTTCTTTAATCATAGTAAATGAGCTAGTTCTGGAAAAACTGTTGCTGCACTTAATCCTCGTATTGCGTCTAGCTTATTTGTATACTCTTTAAACCCAGGCAACATATGACTATTATCTGCTGCGTTCATGTGATTCATTACAGCTTCCCAACGATTCCATCCATAAGGATTATGTTTCCAAAAGTCGTCATCTTGTCTATAGTTTTTCCATAACCAATCTTTAAAGTCCATAAAGCGTTCTTTAACTTCTTGCTTGTCGTGTTCTGGTAGTATTTGTATACTAAGGAAAGTCGGAATATACAGCAAGTGCATGTTAACTAAGCCTCCGCCCATTTGTACGCCGCCTGGCATTGTTCCGTTGTTTAGTTTTTTAAATCCGCTTTCTAGTTTCCACTTCATAAAGTCGGGCAAGTGCTTTACATTGAATATTTGTATTGCTGTTGCCAAACTTGTTTGTATGTTGTCGGGTGTATTGTCTAGCATATGTAAAGTCTTTTCTACAGTATCCCAGTTAGTAGGATAGCGAATGTATTCATCACGTCCGTGACTTGCATCCATACTTACAGCAAACTTAACCTTTTTAAACTTTGACCACATCTCAATTAAGTCTTCGTCTACAAGCAAGCCATTTGAGTTGTAACGCAATAGTATTTTATCTTGATATCCTTGACGAAGTATTTCTTCAATAAACATTTTGTGTTCTTTAATCATTAGAGGTTCGCCTCCAGCAAAGTACACTTGTCTTAGGTTAGGAATTTGAGCATTCATTTCTTCCCAGAATGAATCTTTCTCGTGCCATTTGTTATTAAAGTCTTTACGATCCCATTGCATTTGTCTTTTAACTTCAGGATCTTGTATCACAGGAATAAGTTTTTTATGGTCCGCAACCCACCTACTTGAATCATGTGGGCTACACATTACACACTTAATGTTGCATGTATGTCCTAATCTTAGATCCAAATATTTTAAATCTTCTGGTACTGTGCCGTCTTCTTTTGTTTGACGAATAAGTTCAGGAATATCTACACCATTATCGTCTTGATGCCAGGTGCCTGTTTCCCAAATACGTTTGCTTACAATACCTTGACTTTCTTCTTTAAAACATTTTGTGCAACTTGCAGGAATTTCTCCGTTAAGCATAGTAGTACGCACACTTTTCATGTAGTCGTTATTCCATGCCTCCATGGGAGTCTCTCTACCAAAGTTTGCTGGCTTTCCATTTTCCATTTTAACAAGACCGACTGTGTGATCGCCGCCTGCTCCGCTTGCGTTAGACGAACAACATAAGCGCATATCACCGTTAGGCCTAGTAGCAAAGTGTATCCACGGTAGCACACAAAATGTTTCGGTACCACTTACTTTTGCTATTTCAGCTTGATATTTTTCTAAGTCAGACATTATTTTATTCCTTACTCATAGTTCAGTGTGCTCTATAAACTGATCTTTTGGTTTACTAAGTTTATTTACTCCGCAAGTCCTGGCACATGTAATTAACTTTTCTATACCCCAATACTTGTCCCATACTGTTTGCCAAGCATCGGAATCTATTACTGATTGCACAGTATGCTCTAATGCATTTGTATTTCCTAAATCTTTTATTAAGTCAGCGTACTGTTGTTCAATTTCTAATCTAATAGTTTTTGTAGTATCGTTTGTAGCAGCATAGTTATAAGGAATACTTGCTAAAAAACAACAGGGCATAATCTTCTTATAAGCATCTATATAAATTTCTTTTGTTTGGGCTACATAACAATCAATTTCACTTGCATCTACAATGTCTTTATAATTGTCAATTACGTCTTGTGTAATAAGATTAATTTTACTGCCAGTAGGTGGTTCTAAATACCGTGTTGTATTACCAGCTGCATCATAAACTGGAAACTGTTCAGTAGCAACAAATCTTGCACTATCTTTATAAGTAAATCTAGCAAAGCCATGTGTTTTTGCTAATTCTTCTGCTGCGCCTTGTTGATGTTCATTGTGTTTAAATTTTATGAACGCCCATTCTGCTGTTCCGCCTGCACTAATAAACGCTTTAGCATTTTCTAATACTTTGTTAAAGTCAGTACCTACTCTGTATAGGCTATGAGTGTCAGCTAATCCGTCAATTGCAAAAATAACATTGTGGCCTACTGGCAATGCCTTTGCAAGTTTCTTCCACCAATCTGTACTTCGTGCGCCGCCATTAGTATGTATTCTAACATCTAAATTAGGATTAACATCTCTACTATAACTGCACATATCTATTAGATCGTTATTAATAATAGGATCACCAAAGTTTCCACAAAAGTAAAATCCTTTTAATTGTTGTAATACTTCAGTAGTTAATATTTTCTTAAAATCTGTTATTGTCCAGTCTTGATTTTTAATCAATGGGTTTTCTAAGCCGCCGTGTATATTTCGACTACACATTGGGCAACTAGCCTGGCATCTATTTGTTATTTCAAGATGAATATTTTCTAATTGATTAAATTTAAACATTCTTCTTTTCTTCTTTTATTCCTATAATCATATATCTATAGTATTTAGGCGTTTCTAACTCTCCTTTGTAAAGGACCTGGATGTTAGACATTTTTATAAAATCGTCTACACTAGAGGAACACCTAATATGCTCGTCTAGCTCAAAATAATTATTACTCTGCAATACAATTGTAGCATTATTTGGTTGATTGCTTAGCCACTTGTTGTATTGTTCTTGTGTAATATGCTCGCAACTTGTATTAATAACTACATCAGCATCACTAGTGTGTTCACACATATCCGCTGTTACAGCACTAAATTTGTTGTCATCTAAGTAACGTCTGTTTACAGTGTTTGCTATATCTTCGCACACAGGGTCTATATCAACGCTTGTAATGCGCTGTACAGCAATATTAGAGTTAAAGAGTATACTTGCCAGCACTCCGTTCCACCCACCGTGTATGACGATATTTAACGGTCTAACGGGTACAAATTCTAATAGGTTCTCAGCTAACCATACTTTGCTGTTTACTTGCCCTTTCCAAAAACTTTCAAGTGTACGATATGTATCATCACTATCTCGAATAGCATCCATCCAAAATAATACGTCTTGTATATCAACCTTCATCTTGCCACTCTTTGTTTAACTTTTTTATTTCTTTAAAGACTGTTGAATTTATACCTTGTACATCTAATGTAGAAATTAAGAAATCTAAATCTTTTGGTAAACACTTTCCACCGAATCCTTGTTTATTATCA